>OLND01001915.1_pt1 | contig 20147 bp, 16 predicted proteins | sample 1672031 | NCBI WGS metagenome assembly OLND01 (sample SAMEA3136638, study PRJEB25190) | human gut metagenome | biome: human gut; feature: human-associated habitat; material: faeces | place: Austria | collected 2013 | reverse complement strand
CTTACCGGTTTCAACGTTGTAGAACTCGGTAGAAGCCGGATCCATAGCGAACATGATGTCGGAACCGGGCTTGTAGCCTGCCTTTTCACATGCCTCAACGATGTACTTGAGAGGCTCTTCGTTGGTGGTGAAGTTAGGAGCGAAGCCGCCTTCGTCGCCAACGCCGCCGCCGAGGCCAGCCTCGTGCAGAACCTTCTTCAGGGTGTGATAGATCTCCGCACACCAACGCAGTGCCTCAGCAAAAGAGGTTGCGCCAACAGGCATGATCATGAACTCCTGGAAGTCCACATTGTTGTCTGCATGCTCGCCGCCGTTCAAGATGTTCATCATAGGCGTGGGCAACATGTTAGCGTTTGCGCCGCCAACATACTTGTAAAGAGGAAGCTCTGCGGACTCTGCAGCAGCCTTGGCAACAGCCAAAGAAGCACCAAGAATGGCGTTTGCGCCGAAGTTGCCCTTGTTTTCGGTGCCGTCAAGCTCAAGCATGATTGCATCGATACCGCGCTGATCGTCGGCTTCCATACCGATAAGAGCATCGGCAATTTCTTCGTTGACGTGAGCAACAGCTTTCAGCGTGCCCTTGCCCAAGTAACGCTCGGAATCGCCATCGCGAAGCTCCACTGCTTCAAAAGCACCGGTGGATGCACCGGAAGGAACAGCGGCACGACCTGTTGCATAATCGTCGAGAACAACCTCTACCTCTACCGTGGGGTTGCCGCGGGAGTCAAGGATCTCACGACCGAACACATCGATGATGGTACCCATGTAATTTCCTCCTTGGAAACGTTTTGTTCAAACACTCGAATGATACCATGCGCCCCGCATTCAACCCGCCCCGCGCAGGCAAGCGCAACGTTTACGGTTAAAGAATGCACGCTACCACCACCAACAGAGCCGAACATGCCAAAAAAACAACCGCTTGCCGCAGGCATACGTGGGGTTCCTCAAGGCTGGTTCGCTGGGCACAGCCATAGCAACGCGCCACCATGGAAACGCTTAAAGTGTCAGCGCGGCGAAACAAGCGCACTATCAAGGGGATGAATACCGTGCGGTAGGCGAACAGACGCTGCCAAATACTGCCGCTTTCCAACCGTGCGCCGCGCGCCGTTTGGGCGCTGCGTACCAACGCCAATTCCTCTGCGGTAAGGGGGATAAACCGAACTGCAAGGGAGAGCATGGTGGACACATCGTCGACGGGAACGCGAATGGCGCGCAGAGGTCGCATCAGTGACGCAAAAGCACCCGTCAACGCTTCGACGGATGTGGTAAACGAAACGGCGAAGCTCGCCCACAAGATAAGAAGGATGCGAACCGCATAGAACAAGGCAAACATGCATCCTTGTGGCACGAACCCAAACGTACCAGCCAGCGCAACGGGCTGCCACCCTTCGGCAAAGCCAGCAGAAACGCCGCCGAGCCCCGATTCGGCAAGACTTCCGACATCGAAGGTGAATGCATTGCACACCCAAATAAAAGCAAGCAACACCACCAAGGGGAGCGACAATACACCCAGTCGTGCCAGCGGCATACGACCCGCCACAACCACTGCGGCAACCGCCAGTGAGTAGACGCCAAGGCCTCGCCAGGTATCGACAAAGAACACCCCTACCGAAAACAGCAATAACAGCACGAGTTTCACGCGCGCATCGACACGATGGATGGGGGTATCTCCCTGAATATATATGCGTAATGAAGCCGCCATGATGCAAGTATGCCATGCGGCGCTAACGACGAACGCCTGCAACGGGTTATCGCCGAAAAGAAACTATTGCGCATTTGCAAGCCGCGATTCAGCCCCGTAGCGCATAAAATGCAAAAGCTCACACCGCCAGTAAGAGACAATCTTGCTCGCCGCGCCTCAACACCGTGCCTCCATACAACGCAACAGCGCCCGTCGGGTAAATCCCTACGGGCGCCATTCTTACTCAAAACACTTATGGTTACATCGAATGGGTGCTGTACACCTCTTCGTCTTTCCACAGCACCACTTCGCCGGTCTTGCGCGTTTCATTCATATCGATAACGCGCTGATTCGACGAACCCCGGAAACGTAAGGTGATGTCATGCAAACTGTCGATATAAGGGCCATCCACCAACACATCAATCAAGCCTAACAGCTCATCGGTTTCCTCGGTATGACGAGGCGAGGCGGCATCAACCAAGTCTTCGTAAACATCGCCGGTATAGCACCAAATGCTTTTTTCAGGGTGCATCGCCTTTGCGCGTTTTGCCAGCTCAAGCAATCCGTGCTGGTTTTCCGGCTCCATAGGTTCGCCGCCCAAAAACGTCAAGCCGTCAACGAAGAAATCGTCGAGCGTTGCCAACACCTCATCGGCAATATCGGTTGTGAATTCCTGCCCATAGGAAAAGCTCCAGGTTTCGGGCTGAAAGCAATTCTCGCAATGATGAGAACACCCCGATACAAACAGGGTGGTGCGCACCCCTTCCCCATCAGCAATATCGCGATATTTAATGTTGGCGTAGTTCATGAATCATCCCGTCATACATTTCTTTTGCAAGAAATCGTCCAAGGAAAAGTTGCGCCGCCCCACCAAGGGACAGCGCAACGGTGTTTACAGGTGCAGAACGCGGTCGCGAATTTCTTCAGTACGACCCTGGTTCCAGAATTGGGTGCCGATGTAGCCGCAGGTACGGCGAGCAACGTTGAGCTTTTCCTGGTCGCGGTTGCCACAATGCGGGCACTCCCACACCAGTTTGCCGTCATCTTCGACGATTTGGATCTCGCCGTCGAAGCCGCATTCCTGGCAGTAGTCGCTCTTGGTGTTCAATTCCGCGTACATGATGTTGTCATAGATGTACTGCATCACGCGAACAACGGCCTTCAGGTTGTCCTGCATATCAGGCACTTCCACGTACGAGATTGCTCCACCCGGAGAAAGCTGCTGGAACTGGCTTTCGAATTCGAGCTTCTTGAACGCATCGATCTCTTCAGACACATGAACGTGATAGCTGTTGGTGATATAGCCCTTGTCGGTAACACCGGGGATGTTGCCAAAGCGGCGCTGCAGCGACTTGGCGAACTTGTACGTGGTGGATTCGAGCGGCGTGCCGTACAGACTGAAATCGATGTCGGTTTCAGCTTTCCATTCCGTACATTTATCGTTCATCTTCTGCATAACAGCCATGGCAAACGGCGTTGCTTCCGGATCGGTGTGACTCTTGCCCGTCATGTACTTTACGCACTCATACAAACCGGCATATCCCAAGCTGATGGTGGAATAGCCACCATACAGAAGCTTGTCGATGGGCTCACCCTTTTTCAAGCGAGCAAGTGCACCGTACTGCCACAGAATAGGAGCCGCATCGGAAAGGGTTCCCTTCAAGCGATCGTGACGGCACATCAGCGCCTTCCGGCAAAGCTCAAGACGCTCTTCGAAGATGCTCCAGAACTTGTCCATGTCGCGATAAGAAGAGCAAGCAACGTCTACCAGATTGATGGTAACAACACCTTGGTTGAAGCGGCCATAGTACTTGGGCTTGCCCGGTTCGTAGTTTCCTGCGTTTGCCACATTGCCATATCCGTTGCCCGAACGATCGGGAGTCAGGAAGGAGCGACAACCCATGCAGGTGTAGCAATCGCCGTTGCCAGGGGTTTCCCCCTTGGAAAGCTTCAGTTCTCGCATCTTCTTCTCAGAGATGTAGTCGGGAACCATACGCTTTGCCGTGCATTTAGCAGCAAGCTGGGTAAGGTAGAAGTACGGGGAATCCTCGGTGATGTTGTCTTCCTCCAGCACGTAGATGAGCTTCGGGAACGCCGGGGTGATCCACACGCCCTCTTCGTTCTTTACGCCTTCATAGCGCTGACGCAGCACTTCTTCAATGATGATGGAAAGGTCGTGCTTCTCCTGCTTAGAACGCGCCTCGTTCAGGTACATGAATACGGTAACAAACGGAGCCTGGCCATTGGTGGTCATAAGCGTTACCACCTGATACTGGATGGTCTGAACGCCACGACGAACCTCATCGCGCAAACGGCCTTCAACAATACGCGAAAGCTGCTCAGCGGAAGGCTCTACGCCAACCTCATTAAGCTCGCGGATTACATCGCGACGAATCTTCTTACGGCTGACCTCGACAAACGGAGCAAGATGCGTAAGAGAAATAGACTGGCCGCCGTATTGGCTTGAAGCAACCTGAGCAATGATCTGCGTTGCAATGTTGCAAGCCGTAGAAAAGCTGTGGGGCTTTTCAATGAGCGTTCCGGAAATAACCGTTCCGTTCTGCAGCATGTCTTCCAGATTTACCAAGTCGCAGTTGTGCATGTGCTGCGCAAAGTAATCGGAGTCGTGGAAGTGGATAATGCCCTCTTCGTGCGCCTTTACCACATCTTCGGGAAGAAGGATGCGGGTAGCAAGGTCCTTAGAAACCTCGCCCGCCATGTAGTCGCGCTGAACCGAGTTTACCGTAGGGTTCTTGTTGGAGTTTTCCTGCTTAACCTCTTCGTTGTTACATTCGATGAGAGCAAGGATTTTGTCGTCGGTGGTGTTGGAATGGCGCTTGATGTTCTGCACATAACGGTAAATGATGTACCGACGGGCAACTTCAAACTTTTGAAGCGCCATAATCTCGTTTTCTACCATATCCTGGATTTCCTCAACGGAAACGGTATGGCCGGCGGTTTCGCATAGATCCGCAACATTGTGTGCGGCATAGTCGATCTGACGAGCAGTTAAACGCTCGTTTTCGGGCGATTCATCGCTTGCGCCCTTAATGGCGTTGGCAATCTTGCTCAAATCGAATACAGCTTCAGAGCCGTCGCGCTTGATGATCTTCATACGCTCCCCTAACAAAATATATCCAAGAGGAAAGGACTTCCCTTACCGGAAGCTAGCTTTCCCTATCGAAGGTCGCTTTTCTTATTCGTAGCGATCGCTGAGCTAGCAGTGGTTGAGCTAGCGATGGCTATATTACGCCCAAGAATTTTTTAAATAACCCCTTGATTTTCTAAGCGGTATATTATTTTTGGGCATCATACATACTATATGTAGTGTATAAGAATAAATACGAACACATTATGTAGATTACATGATAACCGCCATACCTATCGGCGGATCAGGGTTAGGAACGCTTCTCTTCTTTTGCGCCGCATTTTGGACAGGTGACGAGAATCTTTCCTTTGCCCTTAGGCACATTCAGAACCGTGCCGCATCCTTTACATTTGAAGTAAATCGTGGTTTTACGGTTAACCCACTTCTTATTAAGAAGACGCCACCAAGCCTTCGGCTTCACCATCGCATCTTGGTACTTGGCCAACTCACGAGATCTTGCTGCGATGTTCCTTGAATAGCAACGGAAAATGCCCAGCGCCATGAACAACAGGGCAAACACTGACAAAATGCCGGAATGCGCGAAGAAATTCACCAGAACGAATCCGCATCCCAAAAGCATCAGGGCCTGTGTCAACTCGTCGATGCCATAACGACCCACCATCCATTGAGCCATACGATATTTGAAATTGCCGTCCTTGCTAAAACGTGCCATAAGAACAATCAGCCAAACTTTCCTATTCGCAATACGAGAATAAAGTGCGTTATTCATAGTAATCGGGCTAGCGTGACAGAATTGATGCATCACGGTTTCGCCACGATCCTGTTGAAATTAACCCACCGCAATTTCGCAGAACCTTGTTAAGGGCTATAAAAGCTTATGTTTGCTGCTTTAGGCTAAACACTCGCCAAAAAGCTGAAACGACAGCGTAATGCGCTTAGGTGGCGCTCCTACAACAAAGTTGCATGGAGCATGGGGCGTGGGATGTCGGAAACTGTACGCTAAGCCTATTGGTGCACCAAAACAAAAAGGACCCGTTCCTACGAACGGGTCCTTTGAAAGCTATAAAGCTAAAACTATTCAGCAGCCTCTTCGGTTGCCTCTTCAGCCTTAGGCTCCTCTGCAGGCTTTTCTTCCTTCTGGGGAGCTTCCTTCTTAGCTGCAGGCTTCTCAGCCTTTTCCTTGGGCTGTACCGGCTCGGTGCAGAGCTCCATGATTACCATGGAAGCGTTGTCGCCCTTGCGGTTGCCAAGCTTCATGATGCGAGTGTAGCCACCCTGACGATCAGCGAACTGACCCTGAGCAACCTTCTCGAATACCTCGCGTACCAGTTCCTTGTCGCCAAGTGCTGCGATAGCAAGACGGCGGGAATGCAGGTCGCCCTTCTTTGCCCAGGTGATGATCTTGTCTACATCGGGGCGGATTTCCTTGGCGCGCGCCTCAACCGTCTTGATGCGGTCGTTGGTGAACAGCGCAGCAACAAGGCTCTTTTTCATGGCCTTGGTATGGCTGAAGTCAGTGCCAAGCTTGCGGCCCTTATAGTTGTGCCTCATCTTTAAATCTCCTATTGCTTCAAATTGAGGTCCATGGAAATGAGCTTGTCCTTCACTTCCTCAATGGACTTCGCGCCAAAGTTCCTGATGTTGAGCAGGTCGTTCTCAGAATACTCAACCAGCTGACGAACAGAGTGGATACCAGCGCGCTTCAAGCAGTTGTAGGAACGAACGGAAAGGTCCAGATCCTCAATCTGCTTGTCGAGCTCAGCGTTGGTCTCCTGGTTTTCAGGAGCGAAGATGGAAACTACTTCGCCCTCTTCGTCTTCCTCTACTTCGTCGAGCATGAGGAATGCGCCCATGTACTGGTTAATGATGTTTGCAGCACGGCACACAGCCTCGGTGGGGTTGATGGAGCCATCAGTCTCAACTTCAAGAACAAGCTTGTCATAGTCGGTGCGCTGGCCAACGCGGGTGTCGGTAACGCCCATGGTGCAGCGACGAACCGGCGAGAACAGCGAGTCAACGTGGATGATGCCGATAGGATCTTCCGTGCGTTTGTTGCGCTCGGCAGATACATATCCGCGGCCCACGCCAATGCGGACGGTCATCTCAAGCGTGCCGCCGTCAGCAACAGTTGCGATGACGTGCTCGGGGTTGATCAGAGAGAATTCGGTAGGAACCTCGAGATCGGCACCAGTAACGGTGCAAGGACCCTCAGCATGTACATGCGCAGTGGCCTCGCTAATGTCACCGTTAAGGGCACTGAAAACCAGGCCCTTAACGTTCAAGACGATATCGGTGATGTCCTCGATTACGCCCTCAGCGGTGGTGAACTCATGCTGTACACCATCAATCTGAATTGCAGTCGCCTTTGCTCCGTCGAGAGACGAAAGCAGAACACGACGCATGCAGTTGCCAAGAGTGTAACCGTAGCCACGCTCTAGCGGCTCCACGATGAAGCGGGCAACGGTGTCGTTGACCTCTTCGATCGTTACTGTCGGCCTCATGAACTCTGTCATATTGAATAAGCCTCCTTAATAAACCGCAGTGCGTACGTTACTTCGAGTAAAGTTCGACGATAAGCTGCTCGTTGATGTCGAGATCAATCTGCTCACGCTCAGGAAGAGCAAGAACGCTGCCCTGCAGCTTTTCGATGTCAACCTCAAGCCATGCAGGAACCTGTACACCTTCGTTGGAAACGAGGGCGCTCTTGATAACCAGAAGTTCCTTAGCCTTAGGGGTAACAGCAACAAGGTCGCCGGGGCGAACGCGGAAAGACGGGATGTCTACGCGACGGCCGTTTACCTGAATGTGACCGTGGGTAACGATCTGACGAGCTTCCTTGCGGGTCTTGGCGAAGCCGAGACGGAATACTACGTTGTCGAGACGAGACTCGAGGATACGCATCAGGTTGTCACCGGTGATGCCGGGCATTGCCTTAGCGCGCTTGAAGTAGCCGAGGAACTGCTTCTCGAGAACGCCATAGATGAACTTGGCCTTCTGCTTCTCGCGCAGCTGCATACCGTATTCGGATTCCTTGCGACGACGCTTAGGCTGACGGATGGATTCCTTCTTGCTGCTGTAACCGAGAACAGAAGGATCCAGGCCGAGCTGGCGACAACGCTTGAGAACCGGAGTCCTGTTAATTGCCATAGTGTATCGATCCTTTCAGTTAGACGCGACGACGCTTGCGCTGACGGCAACCGTTGTGCGGGATAGGGGTGCAATCCTGGATGCTAGCTACTTCGAGGCCAGCTGCCTGAAGGGAACGGATAGCGGTTTCGCGACCGGAACCGGGACCCTTCACGAATACAGCAACCTTCTTCAAGCCATGCTCCATAGCGGTCTTTGCTGCTGCCTCAGCTGCCATCTGAGCTGCGAACGGCGTGGACTTACGGGAGCCCTTGAAGCCGACGGTACCAGCGGACTGCCAGGAAATTACATTGCCCTGAGGATCCGTGATGGAAACGATCGTGTTATTGAAAGTGGATTTGATGTGTGCAGCGCCAACAGCGATGTTCTTGCGGTCAGAACGCTTGATGCGCGTGCGAACGTTTTTCTTAGCTGCCACTAGTTACACCTCTACTTCTTCTTGCCACCGATTTGACGCTTGGGACCTTTGCGCGTACGAGCGTTCGTGTGAGTGCGCTGACCGCGAACGGGCAGGCCACGACGATGACGCAGGCCACGGTAGCAACCGATTTCCATGAGGCGCTTAATATTCTGAGATACTTCGCGGTGCAGGTCGCCCTCAGTGGTGAGGTTAGCCTGGATGTAGTCACGAAGCTTGGAAAGTTCATCTTCCGTAAGATCGTTTACGCGGGTATCGGGGTTAACACCGGTTTCTGCGAGGATCTTCTTGGAGGTGGTGAGGCCAATGCCGTAGATATAGGTCAAGCCGACTTCAATGCGCTTGTCGCGAGGAAGGTCGACACCAACGAGACGTGCCATGAATACGTTCCCTTTCTCTTTAACCCTGACGCTGCTTGTGACGAGGATTCTCGCAGATTACGAGTACCTTGCCGTGGCGTCGAATGATCTTGCACTTGTCGCACATTTTCTTGACCGAAGGACGTACCTTCATTTCAATTTCCTTTCGGTAATGTGTTTCTCTTTTATCTACCACGCCCAGCCGCAGGCGATAGTTTGTTTCATTTCCGCTTCATGGGGCGGCTTTGGGTTTCCCCTTCCCCACTAGGATGCGTTTGCGCCGCGGGTTCGCAAACGACAAAAGCGCACTTCACCCTGTGAGGTACGCTAGCTTGCTACTTACTTGTAGCGATAAGTGATACGACCGCGATCGAGATCGTATACAGAGAGTTCAACCTGAACCTTGTCGCCAGGGAGGATCTTGATGTAGTGCATACGCATCTTGCCGGAAATATGGGCAAGGATGGTGTGACCGTTTTCAAGCTCTACCTTAAACATAGCGTTTGGAAGAGCCTCGAGTACGGTGCCCTCCAGTTCAATTGCATCTTCTTTAGCCAAGGTAGCTCCTTTAAGCAAATAGGTAGTCAAACGCAAATGGAGATTTTAGCAAAACACCCATTCTCTTTGCAAGGCACCATCACAAGGCCACCATATATACTGACGCCCGCTTTCCTATGAATAGAACCCTGGAATGCGATGGGCTCGATCAAACACGCAGTTGTATTGAAGCCACTGATACTCACGGATCGAATCGGTGAACGCCGAAGACACCGTGCCAACCTTGTTGCCGAATGCGGTAGTGAAGTATCGAGCCGTAATTACGGGGTGCTCCATGCGAAGATCCGCCAAGTATTCCTGGTATGGCGAAAGCCGCACCCCTGCCGTCTGGAACAAAACCGTAGAAAGATAGTTTAGCGAAACCACCGAGCCCTTCTGGATCGATTCGGTGTTCAAATTGTAGTTGCCCCATATGAAGAAGGGGGTTTTATGAAGTTGAGCCGTGGTTTCCAGGTCGAGATCGTTCTCATCGGTAAACCAGCTTGAGTAAAATTCATTGGAAAGGCGCGGCTCATGGTCGCCGAAGAAAAGCACCACCGTGGGTTCGTCTACCGTTTCAAAGTATGAGATGAACTGACGCACCGATTCATCTGCCATGTGAACACTGGATTCGTAGGCGATAACCGATTCATCGTATGAATTTACTGGCGATACCTCATGAACGCGAACAGGCCATTCGTAATCAGACGCATAGCAGCCGCCGTGATTCTGCATGGTGATGTTGAACAGGAACTGGGGAGCACCGCCGCGATTTTCCTCGAAGTCCTTAATAAGCTGACGGTAGTTCGCCTCGTCGGTCGGGTAGCCGCGAGCATAATCCAGATCCACGTCGAAATCTTCTATGCCCTGGTATGTTTCGAAACCAAGGCGGTCGTACACCTTCACGCGGTTGTATCCAGCGCGTTCATAAGCATGCATGGCCATGGTGCTGTAACCGCGGCCAGCAAGCAACGACGCCAGGCTGGGCGTTTCTGCGTCAATAAACTGAACATACGGGGTATTCCCCTTGAAATAGGCCATGGAATTGCCCGTTAGGAACTCGAATTCGGAATTGGCTGTACCCGTGCCCATATCCGAGGAAACGGCGCAGGTGCCCGAAACCACGTCGCCATGCTTCATGAGCGAACGCACGTAGGGCATTGGATCGGTGCTTGTTTCGTAGCCCTCCAAGTAGGTGGTCAGGTCGGAAAACGATTCGTTCATCACCACCACGATATTGGGAGATCCTTCGGTTGCTATGGTAGGCATTCGCCCGAAGGGTCGCCTCGCCCGGCATCATCCCGCAGCACCGCGCCCAGACCGTCGCCGAGTCATCCCGCAACGTCAAACTTGCGCCGCACCTGGATCACATCCTGCAGCGCCGGGCTTGGGCCGTGCCTTCCCCGATACCACCCTGAACCTTTTGCAGGGGGACTGAAAAACAGAAAAACGGCTCGAATTGCAACTTTTTTGCGATTAGGGATTGTTGCAGGCTTCCCCGATCGCGGATCACAGTGCAAAAGCGCAGATAATCGGCTGTGCGGCAGCCTATTTCCGCTTTAGGGGAGCAGAAAAGAGTCCCTAATCGCAAAAAAGTTGCAAAAATGGTGGGATTTTTGTTTTTCGGCGGATCGATTGCCGCAATAGGGCAGATCCAACAAAGGGCGAATCACCCCTACAGGACGGATCGCACAAAAAAACGTGCAGAGCCCCTGCGGCTACAACGGGCCAAAACCCGCGAATGAGGGGATATGGGCAAGAGGGGGTATAGGCAAAAGCTATCCTATTGCCCAAAACAAAAGTGGCGCCCACTGAATGCAAAAGGCCCGCCGTACGGCGGGCCTTAGTTGCGAAGTGGTGCGCCGTGAGGGAATCGAACCCGCGGCCTTGGGATTAAAAGTCCCCTGCTCTACCAGCTGAGCTAACGGCGCACATGCATAAAATGCAAGTATGTATTCTAACGGGCAAGTCCCTCTGGGTCAACTTGCCATTTTTTAAGCGTACCTCTTTTAGCTATTTCGCCTATTTTTGCCGCTTCCCCAACCACGCAGGCGGGCCGCCCCGCCTATTCCCACGTCACAAATTCGACGCCTGCAACCTTACCCGAGTCGATAGCAAGACGGGCAATGCCCCGCTTACTGCCACCACGCGGCTTGCTAGCGCTTCCCGGGTTCAAATACAGGACCCCGTCGATAAGCTCTTCGCGGGGAATGTGAGTGTGGCCATGCACCACCACACGCACATCTTCGGCAACGGTGCCAATATCTTCGGAGCGATGCGTCATGAAAAAGCGCACCCCACCAATACGGGGAGACGCCGTGAAGGGAATATCCATCCCCCGCAGACTGGAATCGCAATTGCCCAGCACCGCAACCGTTGGAGCGATGGCGTCAAGCTCCATAAGAATAGTCGGACGCTCAACGTCACCCGCGCACAGAATCATGTCACACGGCTGCAAGGCATCATAGGCCTGCTCGCTCAAATGGCCATGAATATCCGAAATCACACCAACAAGCATATTCGGCTCCTTCGTTTTGACGAGAATGAAAGCACCCGCCCTGGACGGGATGAGAAGAAGACGGGGCAAGAAACAACTCGACCACGATGCAGCTACCAGCGCATAAGACCGCGTCGCAGGCAGGATCGCAATTGCCGCGCCACAAATGGGATTGCAGCCAAAGGCAGGACCGCAGTTGCCAACCTTCAGGACAAAGTCCGAGGTGTGGGACAGCGCGGCAAGCGCAAGACGAACAGGCGAGCGAGGCTCCGCCCTTTACAGGGCCTCAGGATTCAGGCAGTCCTTCGGACGCACACCCGTAACCACATCGATTGCGGCCTGCATGGCACGCGTACGCAGCTCGATGCCCGATTCCTCAGACCAATACGCCACATGCGGACTGAGCACCGTATGAGGAGCTTTCATCAGCGGATGATCCGGGTCGACAGGCTCGCCTTCGAACACGTCAATGCCAGCGCCCCACAGTTTATCCGCCTGGAGAGCTTCCGCCAAAGCAAGTGTGTCGATAACCGCGCCACGCGATGTATTCACCACCACCGCGCTATCCTTCATGAGAGAAATGCAGCGGGCATCAAGCAAATGATGGGTGTCAGGGGTGAGAGCCGTATGGAAGCTAACCACATCGGCGCACTTCAGTAGTTCTTCGTACTCCAGGATGTCGTAACCTTCGGGCGTGCGGCGGCCCGGCGTAAGAGAGCGCGAACAACACACCACCTTGAAGCCCAGGCCAGCAGCCTTGCGGGCAGCAGCACGACCGATTTCGCCCATTCCCACCACGCCAAATACGCGGCCGAACACCTGACCATACGGACGATGGCGCGTGTAGTCCCAAATGCCGGCGCGCATATCGGCATCAGTTTCGTTCAAGCGACGCAGCACGCAAAGCGCCAACGTAATAGCATGGTCGGACACCACTTCAGTACCATAACCAGGCACTACGCATACCGCAGTGCCGTTCTTCGTTGCCGCAGGCACATCGATATCGTCGTATCCGATGCCCGTTCGGCTTACCACGCGCAGATTTGGAAGCGCCTCAAACACCTTGGGCGGAAACTTACCATAGGAAGTAACCACACCATCGGCATCGGCAGCATTGCGGATGATAGCTTCGGGCTCACGCTCGTTGAACAGGGCAATGTCAACACCTGCATCCTTCGCCATGCGCACTTCAAAGTCGTTATTTTCGAAGTCGGTGTCAACAATAACGATTTTCGGCATTGCTGCCCCTTTCTACCACCATTGGGTAACGGTCCCCGATTGGTTGAGGGAAACCGGCTCGCTCTTCGTTTGCGGCTCCATCTTGGTGATGATGCCGAAGAAATCTTTGATGCGCGCAAAGAATTCCCGTTGCTCGTAAGAATCCTTATTGGAGTAGTCGCTCAGATCGCTTGCAACACCACGTGCGTCGATGCCGAAACCGCGCGCATCGTACACAGCACGATACAAATGGTACTCCTGCGTAACGATAACGCAGCGCTGCACGTTGAATACATTCTTCAAGCGATACATGCTGTCGTATGTGGAAAGGCCCGCATGATCGCAGAAAATATCTTCGGCGGGAATCCCGTTGGCCTTTGCGTACTTCGCCATGGCCATGACCTCGTTGTATGAAGAGTCGCTATTGTCGCCGCTCATGATGATTTTCGGGGCAACCCTAGCGTTGTATAGATTGTCGGCAACATCAAGACGATCTTTCAGAACAGCTGAGGGGCTGCCGTCCCAGTTGATGCCTGCGCCCAACACCACAATGGCATCGGCTTCGAAGGCATCCGCATTGGCGGCCGCTTGAGCCTGAGATTCAAAAGCAGGGCGCGTGCTTGCGCAAACCCAAGCATTGATCCCCAGAGGAACGCCCACCACAACAAGCGCAACAAACAGCACGAAGCCGACAACGGCTTCGATTAAGCGGCGGAGGCATCCTTTTTTTCGTTTAGTTCCCATAGGTTTTGATCATAGCAAACGTACGTAAGAGTTTCGGAACCTCCACGTTGTCCGCGCGTTTTGTTCGTACGCAGCCTGCTCTTCTGCCCCTCTCTTCCCACACGAAGGAGAGGGGCTGCCGTGGATCGTCGGGACGCGTGGTGAATACCGTGATACTTTGCCCCTGCACGGAAAAAGGGAATACGGCAAGACAGCGCTCTCGGCAATGTTGCCCGGAGCTTTTCGCAGATGTCCCCCTGCGAGGAACCGGAGATATGGCGTGCCTTCGGTATGCGGCATAAAGAAAGAGGGCTGTCAGCCCTCTCACCTCGACCTCGCACTTCACTCTGAAATCCGCACACATAAGAAAGCCTCCCATTTCTCGCTTCCAAGAAATGGGAGGCAGTTCACAAGCAGATCTGGCCCCTAAAAGCACATTCTGGCTATTTTGCTACCACATTGACCAGGCGGCCCGGAATAACAATAACCTTCTTGATGTCCTTACCAGCGGTTGCGCCAGCGATGGCCTCCAAGGCCGTTTCGCGAATGGCGTCTTCCGCAGCATCGGAAGCAACGGTGATCTTGGCCTTCACCTTGCCGTTAACCTGCACTGCCAGCTCAACCTCGGAAGCCTTAGCGGCATTCGGGTCGAACTCAGGCCAAGCTTCCTTGTGCACAGAAGTTTCGTTGTCCAAAACATCCTGCCACAGCTCTTCGGCCCAATGGGGAGCCATCGGAGCCAACAGCTTCACGATAACCTCGGCAATTTCCTTATCGAAGGCAACAAGCTCGGCGTTGGCGGCACGATCCTCGGCGGAGTTTTTGCGCAGGTAATCGCCTGTAGCATTTACCAATTCCATGATGGCTGCAATAGCCGTATTGAAATTGTTGCGAGCGAAGTCGTCGATGACCTTGCCAACCACGCGATGGCGCTCGCGCAGAAGCTCATCATGAGCCTTCTTTGCTTCTTCCGCCTTCGCGCCAGCTTGGAAGGAAGTTTCCTCCCCGGCCTTCCCTGCAAGATCGTTCACCATACGCCAAGCACGATTCAGGAACTTGTACATGCCAGCCAGGCCGTCTTCATTCCACTGCAGCTCCTTGTCAGGCGGAGCCATGAACAGGATATAAGCACGCACTGCATCGGCGCCGTATCCAGCGATCATGTCTTCGGGGCTGATAACGTTGCCCTTCGACTTCGACATTACCTCGCCATTTTCATCGAGAACCATACCCTGGCACAATAGGTTCGTGAAGGGCTCGTCGAAGTTGAGCATACCCATATCGCGCAGTACCTTCGTGAAGAAGCGGCTATACAGCAGATGCAGGATAGCGTGCTCAATACCGCCAATATACTGGTCGACTGGCATCCAACGGTTTACGCGGTCGGGAGAGAAAGGCAGCTCGGTGTTGTGCGGATCGGTATAGCGCATGTAGTACCAGCTGGAGCACGTGAAGGTGTCCATGGTGTCGGTTTCGCGACGCGCAGGCTTACCGCACTTCGGGCACGTGCACTGAGCGAACTGCTCATGCGTTGCAAGCGTTTCGCCAGCAGCCAAATCGATGTCCTTGGGCAGCGTAACAGGCAGCTGGTCCTCGGGAACGGGCACGATGCCGCAGTCATCACAGTAAACAATCGGGATAGGATTACCCCAATAGCGCTGACGGGAAATGAGCCAGTCGCGCAAACGGAACTGAACCGACTTCTTGCCCTTACCTTGAGCCTCCAGGTCACCGATGATGGCATCGACGGCAGGAGAATGCTTGCCGCCCACCATGCCGGTGTACTTGCCGGACTGAACCAGCACACCCTCGGCCTCGTAGGATCTTTCCCAATCGACGGTGGTAACCTTGCGTTCCTGCACGCCGTTGAGCTCGGGATACAGCGGATCATCTTCGCCCAAGATAATGGGAATGATGGGCAAGTCGTACTTGCGAGCAAACTCGAAGTCGCGCTGGTCGCCGCAGGGAACCGCCATTACGGCACCGGTGCCGTAATCGGCAACGATGTAGTCGGCAACCCATACGGGAACCTTTTCGCCGTTAACGGGATTGATAACGTAGCGGCCGGTGAAGGCACCATACTTTTCGCGGTCGCCCTGGGCGCGTTCCACAGCACTTACTTTGGCAGCGCCCTCGACCAGGGCCATGACCTCGGCTTCGTATTCGGTACCGCATACCAGGTCGTGCACCAGCGGGCTTTCGGGAGCCAGCAAGAAGAAGCTGCAGCCGAACAGGGTGTCGGGGCGCGTGGTGAATACTGTGATGGTCTGGCCGTCGTCCTTGCCTTCGGCAGGAATCAGCTCGAAATCAACTTCGGCACCTTCGGAGCGACCGATCCAGTTTGCCTGCATCTGCTTAACAGGTTCAGGCCAGCCTTCCAGCTGGTCAAGATCGTCCAGCAGCTCCTGGGCGTAATCGGTGATTTTGTAGTACCACTGGGTAAGATCACGCTTTTCAACGGCACCATGGCAGCGCCAGCATTCGCCCTCGGTTACCTGCTCGTTTGCCAAAACCGTTTTGCAGTTGGGGCACCAGTTGACAGGGCTATTGCGGCGCTCTACCAAACCGCGCTTGTACATCTGCAGGAAGATCCACTGACCCCAGCGATAGTACTCAGGGTCGCAGGCAACAACGGTGCGATCCCAGTCATAGGAAAAGCCCATGCGCTTGAAACTGGCCTTCTGCGTTTCGATGTTGGCATACGTCCACTTAGCAGGATGGGAATTGTGCTTGATGGCTGCGTTTTCTGCAGGCAGACCAAACGCATCCCAGCCCATTGGATGCAGCACGTCGTAGCCACGCATAGCGTAATAGCGAGCCGTTACGTCGCCGATGGTGTAATTGCGAACATGGCCCATGTGAATGTCGCCCGAAGGGTACGGGAACATCTCGAGCACATAGCGCTTCGGCTTGCTGGTATCCTCCGTTGCCTTATGTGCGCCTGTTTCGGCCCACACCTTTTGCCAACGAGGCTCAATCTCGTGAGGATTGTATTCTTTCATGAGGCATAATCCTTTTCCGATACTTCATGCGCGCAGAACCCGTTGATTCAAGAAAACGAACCTTCGAGCACTGAATATACATACGGTTTGACATTATATCGTGTTGGCGTTGCGCCTGTGTTTCCGCGCACAATTTCCTCTAAGCGGTTGCTATGAAGATGGGAATAGGTACCGGATTTCCGCTTTGCGCTGTAGCAACTAGCGCCAAAGCCTCGCGCACAAACAGCTTTGCAAACGAAACCCGGCTCGCCAGACGGGAGTCTGGCACCTGTTCTCATTTCCCCAACGAAAAGGGCCTCGCTCGCGATGGATGAACTGGGAAATAGTTCAAAATTCGCAAACGAGGCCCTGTTATTGCCCTATGACGCAAGCGGAAAAATGATGCGCCTTATGTTCCCGCTTACAGGAAACGGTAGCTTACGGTGCGGACGCCCCAGGCTTGGCAGGTGCTGAACCCGAAAGCCTTGAAGACACCCGGCTGCAGGTCGAGCGCGCGCGAGCCGCCGCCCATGGAACCGCAGTCGTTGACGGTAGCAATTACCGTCTTACCACCATATTTGATTTCGACAGCACGCCCAAGGTATGAGCGGTAATTCGGCCAGGACATGGGAACAGCAACGCCCATGGAGGAATCGTTGCAAATTGCACCCGTTGCGGTGGTTCCCGGATTCGGGGTGCTTGCGTCGCTGCTGCCGCCATAAGCAGAAGCAACGCCCGTCTTCCAACCAGCGCTTACGCTACCAGAATTGGAATGCGAGGAATTGTTGCTGCTGGAAGAATTGGTATTAGCCGACGGGTTGCGGTCGGTATTGGTATTCCAATTGGAATTGGGCTGCGATGCATTCGAGGCAGCTTGCTGCTTGCCCTCTTCTTTCTTCTGCATTTCCGCTGCCTGTGCTTGCAGGGCCGCCAGCTGAGCCTGTGCCTGTTCTTCCTTAATGGAAGAAACCTTAGCGGAAGCGTCAGACACCACCTTTTCAGCCTGGCTCTTCTTCTGCTCAGCCTCGTCGATCAGCTTCTGCTGCTCGTCGCGCTGGGTGTCGAGCTCACCGAGAGCCGAAGAAAACGTATCGCGCAGCTGCTCTTGTTCGGCAACCTTCTGCGCCTGGTCTTCTTGAATGGAAGAGTAGTATGTCAGGTTCTTCGTGAACTCTGAGATATCTTCCGATGAAAGGACGATGTTCACCAGCGAAAGGGAACCATCTCCCTTGTACTGGGAAAGAATGCTGCCGGAAAGTGTTTCGCGACCCTCGAGCATCTTCTGCTGAGCGTCCTGCACCTTCTGGGTGGTTTCGTTGATTTGAGAATCAAGACCACTCAACTGTGCCTGCAGGGCATCGTATTCTTTATTAAGGGAATCAAGCTCAGCCGAAGCCTGGGACAGTACTGCCTGGGCGTCGGAAAGCTCGTCTGCGTGCGCTTCGCGCACAGCGCCAGTTGCCGGCAAGGCCATAGAAAGAGCCAGTGCCAAGCTAACGGGAACTGCGGTAAGCGCTTTATGTACTCGTGTAGCCATAGGAAGAAGTTTAGCGTACCCGTCAGTTTTGACCTAATCGTCCACTTTCTCGGATTGGAACACGTTTTACCTGTGAACACTGTTATGCCAGTTCAAATATAAAAAATCTCCCCTATTCGCACAGGGCGAAACGGGGAGATTTTATGAAGAGCCGTAAATGATAAGCCAAACGAAACATTTTCGTTTGCGCCGTATAAACTCTAGCGCGTGTTGCTAACGAAAGGAGTCTTGTCCTTCAGCAGAACATCGTGCGCGCCGCCCTCGACAATGGAAGTGGAGCTGATAACCGTAAGCTTTGCCTTGTCCTGCAGCTCGGGAATGGTGAGCGCGCCACAGTTGCACATAGTGGAACGAACCTTGGAAAGCGTAAGATCAACGTTGTCCTTCAAGGGACCAGCGTAGGGAACGTAGGAATCTACGCCCTCTTCGAAAGTCATGCCCTTCTTGCTGCCGCCCAGGTCATAGCGCTGCCAGTTGCGTGCACGGCTGGAACCTTCGCCCCAGTATTCCTTCATGTGCTGGCCATTTACCACAACCTTGTTGTTGGGAGCCTCGTCGAAACGAGCGAAATAGCGACCCAACATGATGAAGTCGGCACCCATGGCAAGTGCCAGGGTGATGTGATGGTCGTATACCGTACCACCATCGGAGCAAACGGGAACGTACACGCCCGTTTCGCGGAAGTATTCGTCACGAGCCTTTGCAACCTCGATAAGTGCGGTTGCCTGGCCACGGCCGATGCCCTTGGTTTCACGCGTAATGCAGATGGAACCGCCGCCGATGCCAACCTTGATGAAGTCAGCGCCAGCTTCAGCCAGGAAACGGAAGCCCTCGGTGTCTACTACGTTACCAGCGCCAACCTTTACGGAATCGCCGTAGTGAGCGCGAATCCATGCAATGGTGCGGGACTGCCACTCGGAGAAACCTTCAGAAGAGTCGATACACAGAACATCTGCGCCAGCTTCAATCAGAGCAGGAACGCGCTCTGCGAAATCACGCGTGTTGATGCCAGCACCAACGATGTAACGCTTGTGAGCGTCGAGCAGTTCGTGCGGATTGGACTTGTGCTGCTCGTAGTCCTTGCGGAATACCATATAAACAAGGTGCTGCTTGTCGTCTACCAGCGGCAGAGAGTTCAGCTTGTTGTCCCAGATGATGTCGTTGGCGATCTTGAGGCTGGTATCTGCCGGAGCGGTGATCAGCTTGTCAAACGGAGTCATAAACTCCTCAACCTTAACGCTGCGCTCCATGCGGGAAACGCGGTAGTCGCGGCTGGTGACAATGCCGAGCAGCTTGCCGTTAGCGGTGCCGTCATCGGTAACAGCCATGGTGGAGTGACCGGTGCGCTCCTTCAGCTTGAGAACCTCCTCAAGGGTGGTGTCCGGCTTTACGTTGGAGTCGGATACGATGAAGCCTGCCTTGTAGTTCTTTACGCGGGAAACCATGGCAGCCTCGCTCTCGATCGACTGCGAACCGAAGATAAAGGAGATACCGCCCTCCTGCGCCAGTGCGATCGCCATACGATCATCCGATACCGCCTGCATGATTGCGGAAACCATCGGAATGTTGGCATACAGCGCGGATTCCTCGCCCTTTTTGTACTTAACGATTGGTGTGCGCAGGCTTACGTTCGCCGGCATGCACTCCGCAGAGGAATACCCCGGTACCAGCAGATATTCGTTAAAGGTATGCGAAGGTTCACTGAAATAATACGCCATTTCGTCGTTCTCCTTTTCTCCAAATAGGTCGTTTTTGATAGTTAAGTTTATTATATCCTTTTTGCCCTGTAAAGTAAAGCGGGCATATGACGGTTTTTCACGATTTTTGCCGCATGCGTGTTATGCAATCCGTGCAATAAACTGTCGCGGAACTCCAGTTTCGCTGACAAGCAAGAACGAACCGTGGGCCGTTCCAAAGTTGTCCGAAAGTTCCCATACGGA
>OLND01001913.1_pt1 | contig 20153 bp, 18 predicted proteins | sample 1672031 | NCBI WGS metagenome assembly OLND01 (sample SAMEA3136638, study PRJEB25190) | human gut metagenome | biome: human gut; feature: human-associated habitat; material: faeces | place: Austria | collected 2013 | reverse complement strand
AAAACTATTTGAATCAGACCATATCTGAGATCGTAAATCGAAAACCAAGATTTATCTGTATTGAAGATCTGAATGTCAGCGGAATGATGAAAAATAGACATTTATCCAAAGCAGTTCAGGAACAAGGATTTTTTTGGTTTAGAAAACAGCTTGAATACAAATGCAGTGATAAAGGGATCCAGCTTATTGTGGCTGATCGGTTTTATCCATCATCAAAGCTTTGCAGCTGTTGTGGAAATATCAAAAAAGATTTGAAATTATCTGACAGGGAATATAGATGTGAGTGTGGGAATATAATTGACAGAGATTTCCAGGCATCAATAAATCTTAAGGGTTATGGAGAACGATTTGCAAGCTGACACTGAAACGTTAATGCAAATATGTACGGATACGTTAGTCCGGAATTTACGCCTATGGAGAGTACAAGAACTTGTGAGTAGATAGATATTTATATCATCAAAAGCATACTCGTTGAAGTAGGAATGAAACATAGAAGTTTGTAACTTTTTATAAGTTTTCAGTAACGGAACAAAACGATGAAAATGACGGTAGATTTAAAGGAACACAGCTATCCGATCTATATTGAAAGAGGAATTCTGAAAGAAGCGGCAGAAAGAATAGCGGAAGTATATCAGGGATCAAAGATCATGATCATTTCCGATGACAGAGTTTATTCTTATTACGGAGAAGCGCTTAAGAAAAATCTTTCTGAAAAATATGAGTGTGCGGAAACCGTGATTCCACATGGAGAACCGTCAAAAGCATTCGAAACCCTTCCGGGGGTATACAGTTCTCTTCTGGAAGCAAAGATTTCCAGAACAGACCTGATCGTTGCACTTGGTGGTGGAGTGGTAGGAGACCTTGCCGGATTTGTGGCAGCGACCTTTCTTAGAGGAATCAAGTTCGTACAGATTCCAACTTCCATTCTTGCACAGGTAGATTCTTCTGTTGGTGGAAAAGTTGCAGTCGATCTTCCACAGGGTAAGAACCTGGTAGGTGCTTTTTATCAGCCGAAGATGGTACTGATCGATCCGGATGTACTGGAAACCTTGCCGGAGCGTTACGTGACGGATGGCATGGGGGAGGTTATCAAATACGGATGCATCAAAGACCGCAAGCTTTTTGATCTTCTGGAAAAATGCGGATGCTATGAGAATCTGAAAGAGCATTTAACCGATGTGATCGCAACCTGTGTCGATATCAAACGCCGCGTTGTGGAAGAAGACGAGTTTGATACCGGAGAGAGGATTCTCCTGAACTTCGGACATACCCTTGCCCACACCATTGAGCAGCACTTTCACTATGAAAGAGAAAGCCACGGTGAAGCCGTAGCCATCGGAATGTACCAGATCACAAAGATTGCTGAAGAGAAAGGACTTACCAAAAAAGGCGAAGCCGAGCACATCCGGAAAGTCCTGGAAGCTTATAAACTTCCGGTAAAAGCCGATGTCCCACTCCCACAGCTTACCGAAGCAATCAAGCTGGATAAAAAAACACTGAATAATAAATTAAAAGTCGTCCTTCTCCATGAAATCGGAGATTCCTATACATACCCGACCGGACAGGAATTCTTTGATGGGGACAGGCCAGTATAAGTAAATACGATAAATAAGAATGCCGTAAAACCATGAAAGATATTGGTTTTACGGCATTTTAGTTAAAATGATGCAGTATTTTCAAAATAATATGATATAAAAAAGAGCTTCTTGTTTGCCAGAAAAGTAAAAATATACTAACAAACAGCCGCAAGAGAACCATAAAACAGGACAGATTCCATTTTTGTGCAATGGAGATGAGACTCAAAAATCGTGGAAGCCATTGCTGAACACGATTTTCGCTTTCAGAGGCTCATCGGAATGGTTTGCACAAAGGAAGCTGTCCTGTTTTATGGTTCTTTTGCGGCGTCTGTTCGCTAATATATCCTTACTATCCCGCCAACAAAATTTATCTCATATTTCTCTTCGCAAGCAAATCATGAATCTTATCCGTCGGATTCATAACCGCACTAATAGATGTAGAATGATTCATCGAATCAATGATCAGTGCAAGGAACTTACTCATATCTGCTTCAATGAAATACGGTTTATCATGAAGCTGAGGAGGCAGATAGGTCAGATTGGTTGTGATCAGTCTGTCCAGATAGCCCTTTTCATAATATTCATCGAACTTGTCAAGACCTTCTGTGAAGAGACCAAAAGTAGTACATACAAATACACGCTCAGCACCGCGGTCTTTTAACTGCCTGGTAACATCCAGCATACTTTCACCGGAAGAAATCATGTCATCGATGATGATAACGGTCTTTCCATGTACATCGTCACCTAAGAATTCATGTGCAACGATCGGATTTTTACCATTTACGATGGTAGAATAATCACGGCGTTTGTAGAACATACCCATATCAACACCGAGTACGTTGGAGAAGTATACGGCTCTTTGCATTGCACCTTCATCCGGGCTGATGATCATCAGATGGTCTTTGTCTGCTTTCAGATCCGGTTCTGCTTTAAACAGAGCTTTGATGAACTGATACAGAGGGTTGAAGCTGTCGAAACCATTGAGTGGGATCGCATTCTGTACACGCGGATCGTGTGCGTCAAATGTCAGAATGTTAGATACACCCATTGCGGTTAATTCTTCCAGAGCCATTGCACAGTCCAGAGATTCGCGTTTGGTTCTCTTGTGCTGGCGGCTTTCGTAAAGGAATGGCATAATTACATTTACACGGTGTGCCTTTCCTGTAGAAGCGGAGATGATACGCTTCAGATCCTGATAGTGATCATCCGGTGACATATGATTGATATGCCCGTTTACTGTGTATGTCAGGCTGTAGTTGCAGACATCCACCATAATAAAGAGATCTTTTCCGCGGATACTTTCGCCAAACATTCCCTTTGCTTCCCCCGAACCAAAACGTGGGCAACTGTTCTTTGCAAGATAAGAATCTGCTTCATAAGATGAATAGATTGCAGGATCCAGAAAATCATGCAGAGAATTTTTGCGGAACGATACGATGTACTGATCCACTTTTTCTGCCAGATCCTTGCAGCTTTCCAAGGCAGCAATTTTAAGTGGTGCTGTCGGAAGAGCTTTTTCCATAAGTTCGATATTTGTCATGAGTGCCTCCTTATAATAAGCGTTTTAAGTGCTTTTTATCTAATCTTACTTATCTTTTATACCATTATTTAAAAGCAATGACAAGAAAGAGGCGTTAAAAAATTGCATTTTTTGAAGAAATCTAGTATGATATAGAAGCAGAATTCCGAATAAATATCAGGAGGAAGAAAATATGAGTAAACCAGTTGTTGCCATTGTAGGGCGGCCGAACGTTGGAAAGTCGACGCTTTTTAATGCACTGGCAGGAGAAAAGATAGCAATCGTTAAAGATACGCCGGGTGTTACCCGCGACAGAATTTATGCAGAAGTGAATTGGCTCGATAAAGAATTTACGTTGATCGATACCGGTGGAATCGAGCCGGACAGCCGTGATGTGATCCTCTCCCAGATGAGAGAGCAGGCACAGATCGCCATTGACACTGCAGATGTGATCCTGTTTATGACAGATGTAAAGCAGGGACTTGTAGATTCCGATTCAAAAGTGGCAGATATGCTCCGCCGCTCCCACAAGCCAGTCATCCTTGTTGTCAATAAAGTGGACAATTTTAACAAGATGATGCCGGATGTGTATGAATTTTATAATCTGGGAATCGGAGATCCGGTTCCAATCTCAGCATCGGAACGAATTGGAATCGGAGATATGCTGGATAAGGTTCTGGCATATTTTCCGGAAGGGGCAGGCCAGGAAGAGGAAGATGACCGTCCGAGAGTTGCAATCGTTGGGAAGCCGAACGTTGGGAAGTCTTCGATCATCAACCGTCTGATCGGAAAAGACCGTGTGATCGTATCCGATATTGCCGGAACTACAAGAGATGCCATTGACACGGAAGTAGTGCACAATGGAAAAGAGTATGTATTCATTGATACAGCAGGACTTCGCCGTAAGAATAAGATCAAAGAGGAACTGGAGCGCTACAGTATTATCCGTACAGTTACGGCAGTAGAAAGAGCGGATGTGGTCCTGGTTGTGATCGATGCGGCAGAAGGAGTAACCGAGCAGGATGCCAAGATCGCAGGAATCGCACATGAGCGTGGAAAAGGTGTCATCATCGTTGTAAATAAATGGGATGCCATTGAAAAGAACGATAAGACCACGAGGGAATATGAGCATCAGATCAGGATGGTGCTGTCTTTCCTGCCTTACGCAGAGATCATGTATGTGTCTGCACTGACAGGTCAGAGACTTCCGAAGCTCTTTGACATGATCGACACCGTTATTGAGAACCAGACACTCCGTGTTGCTACGGGTGTCCTTAACGAGATCATGACCGAAGCTGTTGCAATGCAGCAGCCGCCGTCAGATAAGGGAAAACGGCTGAAACTTTACTATATTACCCAGGTAGCGGTCAAACCGCCGACATTTGTCATCTTTGTAAATGATAAAGAACTGATGCATTTCTCTTATACGAGATATCTGGAGAATAAGATCCGTGAAGCGTTTGGCTTCCGTGGAACGTCTCTTAAATTCTTTATCAGGGAGAGAAAGGAGAAGGACAAATAAGATGGAACGTCTTGTATGTTTGCTGATCGGCTATATATTTGGTCTGTTTCAGACCGGCTATTTCTATGGAAAAACTCAGGGGGTAGATATCCGCAAGATGGGAAGCGGAAATGCAGGTTCTACCAATGCACTTCGCACCATGGGAATCAAAGCCGGAATGATCACCCTGCTAGGTGACTGCTTCAAATGCGTGATCGCAGTTCTGGTGGTCCGCGGAATTTACGGACAGTCTCACGCAGATATTTTACCGCTCCTTTCGCTGTATACAGGTTTTGGGGCAGTGCTCGGACATAATTTTCCATTCTATCTGAAGTTCAAGGGCGGAAAGGGAATTGCAGTTACGGCAGGTATGATCTTATCTACAGATATTCGGATTGCGGCAGTATGTTTGATCGTGTTTATCGTAATTGTTGCCGTGACACGTTATGTATCACTGGGATCGCTGGTGATTTCCGTACTGTTCCTTGTCGGACTCGTCGTTGACGGACAGATGGGAATGTTTGGAATGGCGCAGAAGTATCTGTTTGAAATGTATGGAATCGGAGCACTTTTTGTTCTCTCTGCATTTATCCGTCACCGTGCGAATATCGGACGTCTGAGAAATGGTACAGAGAGCAAGATTAGTTTTTCAAAAAAGAAAAATAAGAGGTAATAATTTATGGCAGAAATCGGAGTTATCGGTTCAGGAAGCTGGGGAACGGCTCTGGCCCTGGTACTGAATAAAAACGGACATCATGTAACCATCTGGTCTTATTTAAAAGAAGAAGCAGATGAGATCAGGAAAAAGCGGGAAAATCCAAGTAAGCTTCCGGGCGTTCATATCCCGGAGGAGATCGAGATCACAACGGATCTGCAGGGAAGTGTGGAAGGAAAAGATGTGGTCGTTCTTGCAGTTCCGTCTATGGCAACCAGAGCTACGGCGAAGAAAATGTGCCCGTATGTAAAGGAAGAGCAAATTCTGGTCAATGTGGCAAAAGGAATTGAAGAGGGTACTTTAAAGACACTTTCTGAGCAGATTGAAGAAGAGATTCCGCAGGCAAATGTAGCTGTTCTTTCTGGTCCAAGTCACGCAGAAGAAGTAAGCCGCGAACTTCCGACAACGGTTGTAGTCGGAGCAGAGACAGAAGAAACCGCCATTTATCTGCAGAAAATTTTCATGAATGATGTATTCCGTGTCTACACAAGCCCGGATATTAAAGGAATTGAGCTTGGCGGTTCCCTGAAAAATGTAATCGCACTTGCAGCCGGAGTTGCAGATGGACTAGGATACGGGGATAACACCAAAGCTGCACTGATTACCAGAGGAATTGCGGAGATCACAAGACTTGGTGTAAAGATGGGCGGAAAGCTGGAATCCTTTACCGGACTTACCGGAATCGGTGATCTGATCGTCACCTGTGCAAGTAAGCACAGTCGTAACCGTAAGGCAGGTGTTCTGATCGGTGAGGGAATGACGATGGAAGAAGCGATGGCTGAGGTCAAGATGGTAGTTGAGGGCGTGTATTCAGCAAAAGCGGCAAGAGAGCTGGCTGAAAAATATGAGGTATCCATGCCAATCGTGGAAAAGGTCAATCAGGTACTTTTTGAAGGCAAACCCGCAAAGGATGCGGTAAGTGAACTGATGATGCGTGACGGGCGCAGCGAATACAGTAACCTTCCGTGGGATTAAAGTTTCAAAGAAATTTCATAAAGTCTTAATGGAAAATCCTTCCGTATAGGCGTATAATGGCGTGTATACAGGAGGATTTTTTGTATGAAATTCGGAAAAAAAGAAAAAGAAACACAAGAGGAAGAAGTCGTTCGAGGCGAGATCCAGCGTGTGGTTCCGGACTACCGGGTAGGTCTTAATCCCGAGCAGATCCGGATAAGGGAAGAGAATGGCTGGACCAATGATGAGGTTGCTCCACCGGGACTTACGACAAAAGAGATTGTTCATAATAATATATTTACCTATTTCAACCTGATCTTTCTGATTCTGGCGATTCTGCTGTGTCTGGTAGGTTCTTTTCGAAATCTGACATTCCTGCCGGTCATCATCTGCAATACACTGATCGGGATCATTCAGGAGATCCGTTCCAAGAAAGTACTGGATAGGCTGACCATGCTGAATGCACCGCACGCAGAAGTAATCCGTGGAGGGGTATCGCTGAATCTGGAGGCGGATCAGCTGGTTGTGGACGACATTGTTGTATTTCGTGCAGGGAACCAGATCTGTGCAGATGCGGTTGTTGAGGCTGGCGAGGTTCAGGTCAATGAATCTTTACTTACCGGTGAATCTGATGAGATCACGAAAAAGCGTGGAGACCGTCTGATGTCAGGTAGTTTTGTGGTATCAGGAAGCTGTCATGCACGCCTGGACAAGGTTGGAGCGGATTCCTATATTTCACAGCTGACTCTGGAAGCAAAATCCATGCAGCAGGGGGAACAGTCGGAGATGATCCGTTCCCTGGATAAGCTGGTAAAAATGGTCGGAATCGCACTGATCCCGATAGGAATCATTTTGTTTGTGCAGAGTTATTTCTATAATCACGACAGCTTCCGGCAGAGTATTATCTCCATGGTTGCTGCAGTGATCGGCATGATCCCGGAAGGATTATATCTTCTTGCAAGCGTGGCACTTGCGGTAAGTGCAATGCGTCTTGCATCGAAAAAGGTATTGCTCCATGATATGAAGAGTATCGAGACTCTGGCGCGGGTAAATGTGCTTTGTGTTGACAAGACAGGTACGATCACAGAAGACAGTATGTGTGTCAGTGAAGTGGTGAAAGCCAAGGCCTATGACGAAGAAAAGATGCCGGATCTGAACCGGATGATCGGCGATTTTGTCAAAGGAATGGACGCGGATAACAGCACGATGCATGCGATGCAAGAACATTTTACAGAGCATTCAGATAAAGTGCCGGAAAAAGTGATTCCTTTTTCTTCCACGGTCAAATACAGCGGAGTAATTTTCAAAGATCAGGCATATGTGCTTGGTGCACCGGAATTTGTCCTGCGTGAGGGTTATACAAAGTATCAGGGAAGAATAGAACAGTATACGTCCAGGGGGTTCCGTGTACTGGTATTTGGAAGCTATGATGGAGAGCCGGATGGTAAGCCGCTGACTGGAACGGTAACGCCGCTTGGTTATGTCCTCCTTCTCAATAAAGTCAGGGAAGAAGCGCCTGCGACTTTCAAATATTTTGCGGACCAGGGTGTTGCGATAAAAGTTATTTCGGGTGATAATCCGATCACCGTATCGGAGACTGCGAAGCAGGCCGGAATTGAAGGCGCAGAGAATTACGTGGATGCGGGAACATTAAAGACCGAAGAAGATATTGCCCTTGCGGTGAGCAAATATACGGTCTTCGGAAGGGTAATTCCGGAACAGAAAAGACAGTTTGTGCAGGCACTGAAAAAGCAGGGAATGACGGTCGCTATGACCGGTGATGGTGTTAATGATGTACTTGCCCTGAAGGATGCAGACTGTTCGGTGGCGATGGCATCAGGAAGCGATGCGGCGGTTCAGGCGTCCCAGGTGGTACTTCTGGAATCCGATTTTTCAAGGATGCCGGAGGTTGTTCTGGAAGGAAGAAGAGTTGTCAATAACATTCAGCGTTCAGCAAGTCTGTTCCTGGTGAAGAATATTTTTTCCTTCCTGCTTGCAATTTTCTCGGCAGTCTTTATGATTACCTATCCGCTGGAGCCATCCCAGGTATCGCTGATCAGCATGTATACGATCGGTATTCCGGCATTCTTCCTGGCACTGCAGCCGAACCGGGATATCATTAAGGGACACTTCCTGACTAATGTGTTCTTAAAGGCACTTCCGGCAGGACTTACGGATGTACTTGCGGTTGGTGCGCTGGTTGTATTTGGACAGACGTTCGGAGTTGCATCCAAAGATATTTCTACGGCGGCGACGATGCTGCTTGCAATTGTCGGATTCATGATCCTTTACCGGATCTGCCAGCCGATGAATGCACTGCGTATGATCGTCTGGATCGGATGCGTGATCGGACTGTTAGGATGCAGTATCTTCCTGCCACAGTTATTTGCGATTACGGGAATGTCCAGAAAATGCATTATGCTTTTTGTAGTATTCTCTATCGCGACCGAGCCGGTACTTCGGTATCTGACGAAGCTGATCGAATGGCTGAGAAAGCAGTACATAAAATTTATCAAGAATCCAATCAAAGAATTTAAAGGAAAAGCTGCCGATTAAGGCAGCTTTTCTTGGAAAATGAGTATTTTTAAAGAATAAGGATCAGATAATTCAGTCTGCAAATTTTGCATTCTGATCCACCTCTTCCGACTGGTTTACGATATGATTGGTCAATGCCTCATCATCCGTGGTAAACACAATATCCGGCAGAAGTTCAAAATAAAAATCCGTATATTTTTTCGCAAGAGCCTGGATACAGAAATTCTGTACGATCTTAAACCGGGTAATGGAAACCAGATCTTTGTCAAAGGTGATGTAAACACTGATCCAGAGCTTTCTTCCGGTACGGAGAATGTCATAGTAGAGTTTTTTGTAACCATAGGCATTTAGGACAGGTTCGATCGTTTCTTTAATTTCATCAACAGTCTCTTCCTCCGGCGGGATCAGGAACAGATCCCGAAGTCCGGTTATTACCGTCTTTATCGGCGTCGGCAACATAAAGATGGACAGGGTGACGGTAATGATCTGGTCAAGATAAGGTGTTATGGGTCTGAACCATGGAAAAGGCAGCAGAACCGGAAGAAAGAAGGCAATTGCCATACCGAAAGAGGCAATACTGTCGATCTCCCAGCCTTCCATTTCCATTGTGATCAGTGGGGAATCCATCAGACGATTCTTATATTTGAGATAAATGGATACGGTAATTCCCAGAAAAAATGCAAATAATTCAAACCAGGCAATGGTATCAAAAGCGACTTTTCTGCCACCATGGATCATGATTTCGATATTGTTCAGGATCAGCCCGACGGTAACGCCAGTCATGGTAATGCCCTTGACAACGACAAACATAGATTCAATCTGCATATAACCGAACGGGTGCTTTTCATTGGATGGCTTGTAAAGTAGCGGAATCAGAAAAAGCGACGGCAGGAGCATGCAGAACTCGACTCCGTCATAGATTGCGTCCAGAAGAACTGCCTGGGAACTGGTGTAGATTGCCATGACGATCTCAACGATAACGAAAAACAGATTCCCGTACAGGGAGACAGACATGGCTTTTTTTTCTCTTTTTTGTGCTTTTCTTCCTACGTGCATAGGATACCTCCTTTTTTGACTGTAAGAAAATCCCGATAGGATTTTCTGATAAATGAAAGGCATTACGTGCCTGTAATACGCTTTTTTGTTACCATTTATCATACCCGATTTTGAAATTGATGGCAAGAAAGTAAAAGTGAACTGGCAGTATAGTTGTTCTAAACCGGGGAAAGCCCGCATACACTGTATCAGCAATCAAAGGGGGACAGTGTATGGATACATTTGATTTATACAAGGATATACAGTGCCGGACGAATGGAGAGATCTATCTGGGTGTGGTAGGACCGGTGCGGAGTGGCAAATCAACCTTTATCAAGCGTTTTATGGATGTGCTGGTGCTGCCGAAAATGACCGATGAGCATGCAAAAGAGCGGACGGTGGATGAGCTTCCGCAGTCTGCGTCAGGGAAGAGCATCATGACAACGGAGCCGAAATTTGTGCCAAAAGAAGCTGCCGAAATCCAGCTCGCAAAGGATGTGAGTGTGCTGGTGCGTCTGATCGATTGTGTGGGCTATATGGTGGAGGGAGCCGCCGGTCACATGGAAAATGGAGCAGAACGTCTGGTGAAAACGCCGTGGAACGAAAAAGAAATTCCGTTTACAAAGGCGGCAGAAATCGGGACGAAAAAGGTAATCCATGACCACTCCACGATCGGGATTGTTGTGACGACAGACGGAAGTATCGGAGAGCTTCCCAGAAACAGCTACCGGGCGGCAGAAAAGAAAACGATCCAGGAGCTGAAAAGCATTGGCAAGCCGTTCGTGGTCTTGGTCAATACCCGGAAACCGTACAGCGCAGAGGCAAAAAACGTGGCAGAAGAAATCCAGAAAGAATATCAGGTAACGGCACTTCCGGTCAACTGTGAACAGCTCCGGGAAGAAGATATCCACCGGATCATGGAAAATGTGCTCTTTGCATTTCCGGTCACAGAAGTAAAATTTTTCCTTCCAAAATGGGTGGAAATACTTACAGCAGATCACAAGGTCCGGGAAGAGCTGGTATCTTATGCAAGAGAAGTCATGGGCAGAATCGGAGAAATCCGGGATGCGATGGAGATCCGGAAGCCGGAGCAGAGTACCTACATAAATGCAGTAAATGTAACAGGTGTGTCCATGGATACCGGTGAGATCTCGGTTGAAATCAAGGTAGAAGATGGCTGTTATTATGAAATGTTAAGTGATCTGACCGGAACGCAGATCAGCGGGGAATATGATCTGATCCATACAGTGCGTAATCTTGCCATGCTCCAGAAAGAATATGAAAGTGTCAAAGATGCACTTGCTTCGGTTAAAATGAAAGGCTACGGTGTAGTCAGCGCGACAAGAGAAGAAATCCGGCTGGACGATCCAGTGGTAATCCGGCAGGGCAATAAATACGGAGTAAAGATCCGTTCGGAAGCACCTTCTATCCATATGATCCGAGCTAACATTGAGACCGAGATCGCACCGATCGTGGGGAGTGAGCAGCAGGCAAAGGATCTGGTAAATTATATCAACGAGGCGGCAAAGAGCCCGGATGGAGTCTGGGGAACCAATATTTTCGGAAAATCGATCGAAGAGCTGGTGATGGATGGCGTGCGAAACAAGATCGCCATGATCGGAGATGAGAGTCAGGCAAAACTGCAGGACACCATGCAGAAGATCGTCAATGACAGCAACGGAGGTATGGTTTGCATCATTATCTAAAATTTTTCTTAAATCAATTCGATTGGCGGCAGGAAACTTGCATGGCAATCCGAGAGTATGTTATACTAAAGTCTATACGTTAGGGGATACATTTTCATGGAATGAATGGTTATATAAGATACCATGAAATCTATACGTGAGGAGAAAAGAAAAGAGGGACATCTATGAAAGTAGCAATTGTATCAGCAGACACCATGATATACAGAAAACAGAAGGATGATACGTGTTCGCCAATCGTGCGAAGAGTGCTCGATCAGGTCAGCTTCAAGACAGAGCTTGTACAGCCGGTACCAAATGACAGGGAGGTTATCCGCAAGATCCTTGCGAAGATCGCGGATGCACAGATGGCAGATCTGATCCTTACGATCGGTGGGATCGGATGCAGAGAAGAGGACTGTGTTCCGGAAGCGACAAAGGCAGTGGTCGATAAGGAGATTCCGGGGATTGGAGAGTCGATGCGTCTTTTTATGACACGGACCAGAAAAAGGGCAATGCTGACGAGAGGAACAGCAGGTATCCGGGGTAAATCCCTGATCGTCAATCTTCCGGGAAGTCCGAAGATCATTAAAGAGTGTCTGGAATATGTTCTTCCGGAGATTGTTTATGCGACAGAGACGGCAGTCGGTGAACATGATGATGTTGAGGAGTAGGCAGACAGATGAGGGTGACGTATATCGGACACAGCGGATTTTCAGTGGAACTGGAATCCCATATTCTATTATTTGACTATTATGAAGGAACGATGCCGGAGTTTGATCCAGCGAAGAAGCTGTTGGTATTTGCCAGCCATTCCCATCCGGATCATTTTAACAGAGAGATCCTGAAGCTTGCGGATGTGTATCCGGATGTGGAATATATTTTCCCGAAGGATATCGGAATTGCGAAAAAGGAGCAGCGTGTGTCGGAACATTTCATGCGAAAAAGGGATGAGATTACTGTCGGGGATACAAAGGTAAAAAGTCTGCGCTCAACCGATGAAGGGGTTGCCTTTCTGGTAAGATGCGAAGACAGGATCATTTATCATGCAGGGGATCTGAACTGGTGGTACTGGGAAGAGGAAGATGATGCGTATAACCGGATGATGCGCGGCGATTATCAAAAGGAGATTGAAACGCTGGCCGGTGAGAAGATCGATCTTGCATTTGTCGTGCTTGACCCGAGACAGGAAGAGCAGTTTTACTGGGGCTTTGACTGGTATATGCGGCATACGGATACGAAGATTGTATTTCCGATGCATATGTGGAAGCAGTACGAGGTGCAGGACCGGCTTATCGGAATGGAAGTATCAGAACCATACCGGGAGAAGATCATGCGGGTCCGGGAAAAGGGACAGGTATTTGAACTATAAGGAGACAATTTATGAAAGTCAGTATTTATACAGATGGAGCGGCAAGAGGTAATCCGGACGGACCGGGCGGATATGGAGTCGTTCTGGAATATGTAGACCCGAAGGGAGAACTTCACGTTAAAGAGCTTTCCGGCGGCTATGTGCGGACAACCAATAACCGGATGGAGCTGATGGCTGTCATCCGGGGGCTGGAAGCGCTCAACAGACCTTGCGAGGTAGAGCTTTATTCTGATTCTCAATATGTGGTCAATGCATTCAATCAGCACTGGATTGAGGGATGGATCAAAAAGGGCTGGAAGCGTGGGAAGAATGAGCCGGTCAAGAATACCGACCTGTGGAAGCGTCTTCTGGAAGCGAAAAAGCCGCACCAGGTGAACTTCAATTGGGTAAAAGGGCATGATGGACACCCGCAGAATGAACGTTGTGATACTCTTGCGACAACGGCCGCAGACGGAAATGAGCTGCAGGTTGATCCGGGAGTGTAGAAGAAATCCTTTACACTGATAAAAAAATGTGATAAAGTATCTAAGGCAAGTAAGACAGACGTTCGCGGATGCAGGTGCCGAAAGGCCGCAGACGAGGAAAGTCCGGGCTTCACAGGGCAGGATGCCGGATAACGTCCGGTAGAGGTGACTCTAAGGATAGTGCAACAGAAATATACCGCCTGCAGATGCAGGTAAGGTTGGAAGGGCAGTGTAAGAGACTACCGCCTGGGTGGTAACACACAGGGCATATGTAAACCCCATCCGAAGCAAGACCGAAAAGAAGTGGTATGGCGGCCCGTCATGCTTCAGGTTGGTCGCTTGAGTCTGCTGGCAACAGCAGAACTGGATAGATGAACGTCCACGACATAACCCGGCTTATCGTTTTGCTTGCTTTTTTATTTTTAATTGAGAAATTTTGAAAAGAATCTGTACTTATATTTTTGAAGTATACAGATTCTTTTTTCGTAAATAGAATTTATTTTAAATAGCAGGAGTGGAGGATGTAAAGAAAAATGAAGAACGATTGTTTCAAAATTCAGAGAAAAAGAGACATGGCATATTACCACCTTCCGGGCTTGTTTGAATTTTATGAACTGTACAAGCTGTTTCTGCCGTTGTTTTATACACACAGGGAGTATTTTTATGACTGGTGTGAGATTGGCTCTATTTATGGTGCTCCGGAAGACTGCCTGTGGGGCGGTGGACGTGTGGAGATGGGAGAGGCAGAGCCGGAAGAAGTGCTTGCACTTACGCAGGAATACGGGATTTCTGCCCGCCTGACCTTTAGCAATTCCCTGCTCAGAGAAGAGCATCTGGCGGATAAGAGATGCAATGCGTTTTGTCGGTTGTTTGAGGAAAGCACAGGTGTGAAAAACGGTGTGATCGTACACTCGGATCTGCTGCTGGATTATTTGAAAAAGAATTATCCCGGATTATATTTTGTCTCATCTACCACGAAGGTTTTGACGGAGTTTCAGGAGTGCCTGCGGGAAATACAGCGAGAAGAGTTTCAGTATGTTGTGCCGGATTTTCGCCTGAATAAGGTGTTGGATAAATGGAATACATTATCAGAAGCCCAGAAAGATAAAGTCGAATTTCTGTGCAATGAATGCTGCTGGTTTGGCTGCAGGGACAGAAAAATCTGTTACGAAGATGTGAGCCGGAAAAATCTGGGAGAAGCCGGGGAAGAACATCGGTGCACTGCGCCGAATGCGAAAGAAGGCTACCGCTTTTCAAAAGCAATGACCAATCCCGGATTTATCAGCGTAGATGACATCAAAAATATTTATTTGCTGATGGGATTTACGAATTTTAAAATCGAGGGCAGGGCACTTGGAAGTGCGCTGGTTCTGGAATTTCTGCTGTATTATATGACAAAGCCGGAATATCAGCTGCATGTGAGAGAAGAACTGTATCTGGATAATATGCTGGATTTATTTTAGAAGCTTTTACTATGAAATTTCATAGTGACTTTCCGTATACGATGCACAGAATCTGGAAGGATACCAGATCAAAGGAACTGCGGAATATATTACAGAGGGAGCCATCGTGGATACATTCAAGGCTATGGTTGAAGACATGTTTAAAGGTGCTGCTACTGCAAACACAGAGAATGGCTTCTTACATCGTTGGATTAAGAGAAATATATAAAACAATGGTCAATATCTTTTGCGATGAAAAAATCGCATCGGATATTGGCTTTTTATTTACTATTGACAAATAAAAAAAGCATTTATATAATTACCAATGGTAATTAACTGTGATAATTATTTTAAAATTATCATAAGATCAAAAAAAACAGAGAATGATGGTTTCACAAAAATAATTACAGGAGGAACAGGTACATGGAAAACAGAACAATTAAGAGAATGTTTGATGCATGCTACCAGGCAAAGCGGATCCGGGAGCTGCTTCCGCCGCTGCCAAGTGGTGTGCGGTCAACATTTATCCAGTATCTGGATGCGATTCAGATGCTGGAAAAAGATGATGTTTCCGTGAAGATATCGGATATTAGTGATGCACTAAATCTTCCAAGACCCGGTGTTACCAGAACCGTAAAGGAAATGGAAGAGAAGGGATTTCTTCAGAAGATTGCATCGCCGGATGACGGAAGAGTGACTTATATTACGATCACAGAGGCCGGAAAAGAACTGCATCAGAAATTCGATGCACAGTATTTTGACATGCTAGCACCTTATATGGACGAGATATCGGAAGAGGATGCTCAGAATATGATCCGGACAATCGAAAAATTCTATCAGATTATGAGAGAGAGGAGAGAATACGATGGCAGCAGATAAGACAGATTTTACACAGGGAAGCATTTTGAAGAAAATGGTTGCCTTTATGATACCGATTCTGGGGGCATTGATCCTGCAGGCGGCTTACGGTGCAGTAGACCTTCTGGTGGTCGGGCGTTATGGCTCGACATCGGGACTTTCTGCGGTTTCTACAGGAAGCCAGGTACTGAATCTGGTGACATTTGTAGTGACACAGCTTGCAATGGGCGTGACGGTACTGATCGCCCGGTATCTGGGAGAAAAACGGGCAGAACAGATTGGTTCTGTAATCGGAGGATCCGCAGTTGTATTTGCTGGGATATCCGTTCTGCTGTTTATTTTAATGGTGTTGTTTGCACATCCGATTTCTGTTCTGATGCAGGCACCAAAAGAGGCAGTTACCCTTACATCAAGCTATGTGCGTATTTGCGGATGTGGAATTTTCTTTATCGTGGCATATAATGTGCTGGCCGCTATATTCAGAGGAATGGGAGACAGCAAATCCCCGCTGTTATTTGTTCTGGTCGCATGTATCATCAATATCATGGGGGATCTTGTTCTGGTTGCAGGACTTCATATGGATGCAGCGGGGGCGGCAATTGCGACTGTAATGGCACAGGGATGCAGCGTTGTCTTTGCAGTCATCATCCTGATGAAAAAGAACCTTCCGTTTACGATTTCCAGAAAGAGTTTCGGATGGAATCCGCAGTGTGGGAAATTCCTTAAGATCGGACTGCCACTCGCACTTCAGGAAGGACTGACACAGATTTCATTTCTGGCACTATGTGCATTTGTCAACCGGCTCGGCCTGGAAGCATCCTCCGGTTATGGTGTTGCATGCAAGATCGTAAATTTTGTCATGCTGGTACCAAGTGCCCTGATGCAGTCCATGGCTTCTTTCGTATCGCAGAACATCGGAGCCGGAAAGATAAAAAGAGCGAAACATGCGCTGTTTACAGGAATTGGAATCGGATTGACTGTAGGATGTGTTGTATTTGTACTGGTGATGTTTAAGGGAGATCTGCTTGCAGGATTCTTTACCACGGATGTAGCAGTTATCCAGAGAGCTTTTGAGTATCTGAGAGGATTTGGGGCAGAAACCATTGTGACTGCAATCCTTTTCAGCATGATCGGATATTTTAACGGAAATAATAAGACGGTATGGGTTATGACGCAGGGCCTGATCCAGACACTTCTGGTACGTCTGCCGTTCGCTTATGTGATGAGTATCCAGCCAAACGCCAGCCTGACAAAGATCGGTCTGGCAGCACCGGTGTCTACGACTGTCGGGGTAATTATGAATGTGATTTTCTTTATCTATATGAACAGGAAAAAGGAACAGTAATTTTCTTACAGGTGAAAAATGCAAAACAAAAATCCAGATTTTCTTGCTAAATGGAAGCTGGTATGTTACACTTTCAACAGAAAATAAAGGGAATGAGGTTCTCCCTTAGTAACAAGATTGCTTAAACCGCTTATAAAAGCTGATGACTTCTGCGATTACATGACACGCAGAAAGTCTCAGCTTTTTTCTGCGTCTATAGGAGGTATTTTTTATGTTATTAAGTATTGCGCTGATCCTGCTTGTTGGAATGTGTATGAGTTGGATCTGTCAGAAGATCAAATTGCCAGGTTTGCTTGGAATGTTAGCGACCGGTGTGGTTCTCGGACCATATGTCCTGAATCTGCTGGACGGGAGTATTCTTGGAATTTCATCCGAGCTTCGGAAAATTGCATTGATCATCATTTTAACAAGGGCAGGTCTTGGACTGGATCTGTCGGGTTTGAAGAAGATTGGAAGGTCTGCTGTGATGATGTGTTTTGTCCCTGCGAGTTTTGAACTTCTGGGAATGCTTTTACTCGCACCAAAGCTGATGGGAATCAGCTTGCTGGAAGCAGCAATTATGGGAGCAGTTCTTGCAGCCGTTTCACCGGCGGTTGTAGTGCCGAGAATGGTAAAAATGATGGAGGAAGGATACGGAGTAAAGGAAGGAATCCCCCAACTGATCCTTGCCGGGGCATCCGTAGATGATGTCTATGTGATCGTATTATTTTCTACGTTTGTGGGGATGATGCAGGGAAAGGGAGCTTCCGTTATCAGTTTTGTAAATATCCCGGTATCGATCATTTTGGGAATTGCGATCGGACTGCTGATCGGAGTCCTGCTGGCATGCTTTTTTAAAAAAGTTCATATTCGGGATACCACAAAGGTTCTGATCATTTTGAGTATTTCGTTCCTGCTGGTTACGATCGAAGATAAAATGACAACTGCAATCACATTTTCTGCACTGATCGCAATTATGTTTATTGGAATTGGACTGCAGAAAAAACGGGAGGTTGTAACAAAAAGAATCTCTGTAAAATACGGGAAACTCTGGGTTGGAGCAGAGGTGTTCCTGTTTGTACTGGTGGGGGCAACGGTCAATATCGGGTATCTGGGAAAGGTTGGAATCAAGGCGGTGCTTTTGATTGCAGGCGCATTGGTGTTCCGGATGCTGGGTGTATTTGTATGTCTGCTTGGAACCAGTCTTCGAGGAAAAGAAAAAGCCTTTGTGATGATGGCGTATACACCGAAAGCAACCGTGCAGGCAGCAATCGGAGGAATTCCGCTTTCGTTGGGATTTGCCTGTGGGGATATGGTACTTACGGTGGCAGTACTTGCAATCGTGCTGACAGCGCCACTTGGAGCGTTTGTGATTGATCTTTCTTATAAAAAGCTATTGGATAAAAGATAAGGATGGACGGAAAATCTATGACTGCATTCTGTCAATATCCACTGTATGCTGTGCCGGACAAACATACTGCAGAAAACAGGACGAGCAATACCAAGATCTCCTTTCTTACTGTACGAAGGAGACAAAAAATAAAGGACGCATGAAAAAATTTTCTTTTTTCATGCGTCCTTTGCGTGGCACCTGTCCGCCTAGTCCAACAAGCCGACGCTAGCCCCGCTTTCTGTTGTATTTCTCTTCACAGTATTTACATCTATACACTTCGTTCTCCGGATCAGTCAGTACAAACACATGATCCAGTCCCTGTTCAATCGAAGTAATACATCTCGGATTGTGGCATCTGATCACATTCTTGATTTCAGATGGCAGTTTCAGTTCTTTTTTCTCAACAATCTTGGAATCTTCGATAATATTTACCGTGATATTATGATCGATAAAACCAAGGATATCCAGATCAATGATATCGATCGGGCATTCAATCTTGATGATGTCCTTTTTACCCATCTTGTTACTTTTGGCATTCTTGATGATGGCTACGCAGCAGTCAAGCTGATCAAGTTTCAGATATTTGTAGATATCCATGCTTTTTCCTGCTTTGATGTGATCCAGTACGAAGCCCTCTGAAATTTTCCCAATGTTCAGTGTATTTTCAACCATGTCTTTCGCCTCCCTTAATCTACATGAATATCCAAAAGTGTCAGGATCAGTGCCATACGGATATAGACACCATACTGTACCTGCTTGAAATAAACAGCTCTTGGATCATCATCAACTTCAACAGAAATTTCGTTGACACGCGGAAGTGGATGGAGAACCAGCATATCTTTTGGTGCAAGTTCCATTTTCTCTTTGTCCAGGATGTAGAAATCTTTCATACGGATATAATCTTCCTCGTTGAAGAAACGTTCCTTCTGAACACGTGTCATATAAAGGATATCGAGATCCGGAAGGGCATCCTCCAGGCGTTCTACTTCTGTATATGGGATATTTTTCTTATCCAGTACGTCTTTGCGTACATAACCTGGCAGACGGAGTTCCTCCGGTGAAATAAGTACAAACTCGATGTTCTCATAACGCACCAGGGCATTGATCAGAGAATGTACGGTACGACCGAATTTGAGATCTCCACAGAGTCCGATCTTCAGATTATTCAGACGTCCTTTTAAAGAACGGATGGTTAAAAGGTCAGTCAGTGTCTGTGTAGGATGCTGATGTCCGCCATCACCTGCGTTGATCACCGGGATTGAAGAGTACTGCGCTGCAACCATCGGTGCACCTTCTTTTGGATGTCTGATCGCACAGATATCTGCATAGCAGGAAACCATACGGATCGTATCTGCTACGCTTTCCCCTTTGGTAGCAGAGCTGGAAGCTGCCGAAGAAAAGCCAAGTACATTACCACCGAGATTCATCATTGCTGCTTCATGACTCAGTCGGGTACGGGTACTTGGCTCATAGAATAAAGTGGCAAGCTTTTTGCCTGCGCAGGCGTGTGCATATTTTTCCGGATGAGCTTCGATATCACCTGCAAGATCCATAAGCTGGTCGAGCTCTTCCACAGAAAAATCTAAAGGACTCATTAAATGTCTCATAAGAAACCTCCTTAAAAATAACCGCAGAATATGTGCGGGTTCATATATTCTTTATCTATAATATAACAAAAACATGGTTATTTCAACAAAGTTTTACATGTTTTTTCTGATCGGGTTTGCGAAGAAATGTAGATTTTACAGAAAAAATATATTATAATGAAAAATTAGTAACGTC
>OLND01001912.1_pt1 | contig 20157 bp, 14 predicted proteins | sample 1672031 | NCBI WGS metagenome assembly OLND01 (sample SAMEA3136638, study PRJEB25190) | human gut metagenome | biome: human gut; feature: human-associated habitat; material: faeces | place: Austria | collected 2013 | reverse complement strand
GTGTATTTCTATTCTACACCATAATGAAGGTTTACACAATACTTGAAATTGACTCTTTGAATGTTTTGTTTAATAAAAATTTGTTTTGCTTTTTCGATTAATAAATTCATATCAATATCATTTAATATGTTGTGAATTGTAATCAATCTGATTTGTTGTGTAGATTTGCTATTTAGTATTTCTTTATAAGTTTTCATAATTAAAACCTCCGTTAAAATGTATTTGAATACAAAAAAACATAGAATCAGAATTTTTGAATTCCTCAACTATGTTTATTTGTTAAATACTATTTTACTTTATTTATATAATACCATAATTCTACGGATTTGTCAATACTTTATTGAATTTTATAGCATTAGGCACTGCTTTTTTATCTTAAAAATATTTTCAAAGTAAATTACCGCCATTTGCTTATGAAAAGGTAGAAATCTTCATTAAAATAAGTTCATTAAAGGAGGCTGACAACATTGTGAAAAATACAATAAGTGGTCAAAATGGAGTTTTTGTCATTTTCAATAAATGCAGAAACCGCATAGGTAAGCCGTTGATGAGAGGTAATTTTGAAAATACGAATTCAAGTATAATAAAGCGTCATTTATCTTACTTAGATTGATATTTTGAATTTTACCCCCTACAAACGGCTTACCTATGCGGTTTCTGACATTGTGCATTTTGACGAATGTGTTAATTTGACCACTTATTGACCACTTATGGTTTTATTGTTGATATTGCACAAAATCATTATAATTTTCACATCGTGACAAATCGTCAGGATTAGCTTTGCCCCACATATTACCACTATATTTTATAATATCGTGATAAGGTGGATGAAAGAAAATTAAGTCGGCACTATCTTCTACATCATTTTTTAAAGCATTCCAATTTCCGATACCGCATTCAGGATTCGGGTTTAAATCGTATAAAACCGAATTTATACCTAATTTATCAGCAACTCCCTTTGAAGTGCCTGAACCACTCATCATAAAATCCTCTTTTACAATGTCAATACGGATAAGTTGTTCCCACTTAACAAAGCGGAACTCTGCCTTATCCTCAGTACCATCAGCTTGCTTAATAAGCACTCAGTCATTAACTGCCATTATGACCGGTTTGCCGTTAGCCAATTTAATGAACTGCTGTTGCAAATTAATTGGTGCGACTATGGCGATTATATCGCACTCATTAATTTCGTCTTGCAATTCATAAGCTGATTGAACTGTTTTATTTATTTGTATTATTTCGACATCTCCAAGAGCAGCTCTCTGCTCCAGTGTCATCTCGTGACGTGAAAACCACAACACTTTCTTTTTCATAACATTTCCTCATATTGTGTCCCATTGCTTATATTCCTCTAAACGATGAATAAATCCACTGAATTGAGGAACGGTAAAATCTAATTCTCGATATTTTACAGGATAAATAATACCTTTATTAATCAGCTGTGCTCTGGCAGTCGAAATAGAATTAATTGATTTTTTCATTATTTCCGCAATGTTTGCAATAGTACAAGGTAATTCACCACATTTAACCATCGCAAATATAAATTTCTTTTCGGTAGCCGAACAACGCTCATAACGTAGTTTAAAAAATCCTGTATCCAATTTTCTAAAAAATTCTTCAAGATTATTTTCAACATCAATATCTGAAATCACTTTAGAATCTACATTTTGAAATACAATTTGACATAGCTGTTGAATAAAGAATGGATAGCCTTCTGTCACTTCTATTATTTTGTTAATAGCTTTATCACTGTATTTTATATTAAATTGTTTAATAGGCATCTCTATTGCTTTAATAGCCTGTTCTCTTTCTAATAAATCAATTTCTTTATAAATGAAAAGCCTCTCCGAATAAGACTTTTCTGATGAAAGCATTGAATAAATTTTAGGTAAGCCTGCTGCTATAATCATAATGGGATAACCTAATTGATTAGTTCGGTGTATTGCTGCAATTAAAGCACCTAAATTTTCAGATTTAATATACTGTATTTCATCTATAAAGAAACAGATAGGTATTTCAGCTTTTGCTGCTGCTTCTCCTAAAGAGGTAAATACATCAGTAAGACTTTGTGTTAGATTATTCGTTTTATATAAATCTTTTTCTTCAAGCGATAAAGAAAATGTATTATCGTTCGGATCAAAAGATACAACCAAAGATTTAATCGCATCTAATGGCTTTTTTATTAAATTTTTAAACTTTTCTTTAACACTTATTTGTCTTAAAAAGGCTTGCGAACAAGTGGCTATTTGCGAAATAAAATCATTTCGTTCCGCTACTTCAATATGTTTGCAAAAAATATTCTTTTCTTCTGCAATTTCTTGTAATCTATTTATAAGAACGGTTTTACCTACCCCTCTTAATCCACTAAAAATAACTGATTGAGTTGAATATTTAATGTTAATGCTGTAAACATATTTGTTACATTTTCAATATCTTCATCTCTACCGGCTAAGTATTGAGGTTTTACTCCTGCACCCGGTCTATATGGGTTGATTTTAAACATGAATCATCCCTCCTTTATTTTATTATTATACCACATAATAACGCAATAAACAATCTTTTACCGTGTAAATACGCCAAAATAATACGATAAGTTTAATACCTTACCAGTATTATTACAAATTATACAATTATCGGTACAATTTTCTTTCTTACTGCAAGGACATATTTCTTTGTGCTGAACAGTTATCTCCTTTCGACAGCCGAGAATTGATTCCTCAAACGTAATTTCTACTGTGGTATATACATCAGAAGCACGAATACCTTTCTGCTCAGGCTCAGGTTTTTCTGATTTGTCATAGCCTAAGAGTGCAACTGTGCCTCATAACAGTCTACTTATTCCTCACCATACAGAAAATTTAAGAAAAAAATATAAAAGCAAATAAATTCAATATGAAAAATGGATGCTATCTGTAAAATACAAGATAGCATCCATTTTTACATATCAGTGTATATCTGATATTGCATTAATTATAGGATTATTTCTTTTATCCCAAAGCATTAATTTGAAATTATCTGTTTTCGGTGATTCTGCTGTTATAATAAGCTTACCGTCAACATTTTGGTTTTCACCAAGTTTTATGCCTATTAATTGTCCTTCACCATCATATTCGGCTACATATAGTTTTGATGTTGCAATTTTATCTATTGTGCCATCAGTTGGTGTTATAGTTAATACAACATCTTCATCTGTTATTTTTTCTTTTATATCAATCTTATCCTTATACTTACCTATCGGCTCGATTTCATCTATTTTTGCAATCCTGAAAGTCAATGTAAGCTGTGCATTGCTCAATGCTTTATTTGGTTCAAGTGCCATAGATGAAATCATATCCGCACCATTATCTGTCACATCAAACACAACAGTATATGTTCCTGCTTTTTTCGGAGTACCCGATATTCTTGCATAAGAAAGTTTTAAGCCGTCCGGAAGTACATTCCCATCTGCAAGAGTAAATGTAAAATCTCTTGATATTGCGTCATTTTCAAACTTAACATAATCCGCAAGATTGATTTCATCCATTTCAACATTTTTCTCAAGTTCAATTACATCATTTTTTTCAGTGCCTGTGAAAGTATCTCCGAATACTGCATTAATCTTTACCCCTCTGTCAGGCATTACAAATGAATTGTTTTCATCTAACTCAACACCGGTGATTATTGCCGATTTGCCTTCTGTTTCAGGTGTAACTGTTAAAGTAACCGTTTCGCCTGCCTTTGCAAATTGCTTATCTGCGGTTACAGTACCACCCGTAATATTTGGGGCTATCTCTATTGCATAATAAAGGTCACTTTCATCATCTGCAAATACCACGTTACTGTTTTTTACATTCCAATAATTCAATCCGTCGGTAACACCGTTATTCAGCATAGCTGCAACATAGCCTGACGAAATATCGCTTTCAGACACTGCCTTCGATAAATCATTTTTAATTACAATATTAGATGATTCGATTTCAGTGTTTACATCGTTTGTCTGCACATAGAATGAATTTAAAATCATAAAATCATTGATACTGTCATCATAGTAATTATTGCAATAAGCTATTGCATATGAGGCTAACGAACCGCTGACATTTCCGCTGCTTAAGCAATTTTTCACGGTTATAGCTCCATACGTCGTTGCAATACCTGCTGCGGTTTCTTTTGATACAACGCTGCCGTTATTTGCACAGTTGATAATCTCAGCCTTCGTGCCGTACTGAACAACTCCTATAATACCGCCGGCGTTTTTATTTGCATTAATATTCGCATTATTTACACAATTCGTTACCATACAGTGGCTACCGACAACGATTATACCGGCACCATTATTTTCTGCATTAACTTTACCGTTGTTTACACAATCAGTTATTTTTGAGAAATTATATGTATAGCCGGCGGAGTAACCTATAATACCGCCTACATTATATCCGTTCACTTCACCGTTATTCACACAATTACTGATTAGTATCGGTGATTTCTGTAACAAATTTTGACCGATAAAACCGCCTGTTACACCATCTTTTAATGCATTTGTTACAGTCGCATTATTCACGCAATTTATAATCGCACCGTCACATAAACCCGCAACAGCACCGACATAATTTGCATTTGCTTTAATACTGCCATTAATTGTAAGATTTTTCACAACAGCATTAGTATCAAGTTTTTCAAACAAGCCATAATGTTGGTAATCATTTGATTCATCATTCATTGCAAGCGTTATTGAATGACCGTTGCCGTCAAATGTACCATTGTATTCGCCGATAGGATTTCCGTCATATCCTACAATATTATTTGTAAGTTTAATATTAATATCATTGTTACCTAAGTCGATAGTTTGCTTTACTTTATTAAGGTCATCAAGTGTACCGACAAGACAATATCCGTCCTCGTCTTTTTCTATACCTTTAACCTCTGTCTTTACCACAAGTCTGCACATTACGTTCGGCATAGTAAATGTGAATGTATCTTTTTTTCCCTCAACCGGTGATACTTTAATTTTTAAATCATCGGTTTGGCTCTTTAATGTTATATCAGATATTACCAAATCTTCTTCAAAGCTTGATGTATCAACTGTAAATTCAACGGTTTCACCCTGCTTGTACGGTTGTTCTACACCATTATTTAAAAACATATAATACGGTATGTTTTCATCGTCTGCAAATACTAATTCTGTTTTTGAAACAGACCACTTTAAAGCATCTTCCGATATTTTAAATTCTAAATTATCGCTCAATTGTATTTGTTCTGCTATGGCATTGGCTTTTGCCGCAAATTCTATCTTATTTGAACTGTCGGTTTTAGATGAAAAATCCTGTACTAATAAACCGTTGTCATCATCGTTGCCTGTCATATTATTCCAACTCGAATTTTCATTCTGATTGATTATTTTACCCTCATTTGAAGCAATTATTACCATTGAACTATTTGAACATGTTATTGCTCCGGCAAGTTTCAGGCCTGTTATATCACCCTTGTTCATACAGTTATATACAATACCGTTATTTAATATAGTTATACCCGAGGCTTTTATACCGCTTATGTCGGCTTTATTGATACAATTTACGATTTGACCGTTATTTGCCATGGCAATACCCGATGCCATTGACTCTGTTACACTTGATTCATCACTGCTGTCACTTTTTATAGAAGATATTGTGCCGTCAACAGTAATATTTTTTATAATACCTTCCGAACCGATATAGTACAACATTGATTGTTTTAATCCGTCAAATGTAATGGTATGACCTGCACCGTCAAATATACCATTATAACTTTGTTTCATTTCATCGGTATATATCGGATATTCAGCCAATTCCTCTGCCGTAAGCTTTATATTCTCGGCTATATATACGTTTAATTCACTGTTACCATCTGCGATAGATTTTACCGCTTTAACAAAGTCGGATGCGTTTTTTACAACAACGTATGTCTTGCCGTCTATTACTGTTGTTTCATTTATACCTGTATCCAACACAGCAGATACCGTTACATCACATTTCGGCATTGTAAATTCATAACCGTCTTCGCTTTTTGTAAGCTTAATATCATTTCCGTTTACATCTGTAACGGCTACTACTGCACTGTCTGCAATACCGCAAACGGTTACCTTGTTCCCCGGTAATGCTCCGCGGGCATAGTCCCCGTTAATAAGAGTGTCAGCCTTAACGCCACTCTGTTTTATTAAATAAAGCTCCGGATTTTTATTATTTGCAAAAGAAGGTTCATTATTATAGTCAATGCCCCACGTTTTAAGTGTTGTACCTTTCACTTGGTTAGGGTTTGCTCTGACATATTCATTCAACTTAGCCGGAATATACAATCCATCCGCATCTTGTTCGCTTACCGTAGAATCTTTATCTACCATTTTGGAAATACACTCATCTTTTTCAATATCATAGTACACATCATAACAGTCATTTTCTTCATAATACATATTATTTTCAAGAGTAAGTCCTGACATTTCTGCATACGAAACTATACCGCCCGAACGGCGTGAATTGAATATATCACTATTGGCACAGTTATATATTTCGGTTTTACCGCATGCCTCACCGACAATACCTCCGTAAAGACTTGTCACATTAACACCGCTGTTTTTTAATACACAGTTTGCGATAACCGTATTACCCGATGTTGAGTAAACAATACCGCCAAATTCATATATATAACCTGTTGCGGTTACACAGCAGTTTGTAATTGTTGAATTATAAGCCTCGGCTGCGATACCACCGCATATGCCATAGTTCAATGATATATATACATCACAGTTATCTATACTGGTATTATTTGCAACTTGTACAATACCGGCTGATTTTTCGTTATAAACATGGGAATTTATATTAACATTTTTAATAACGGCACCGTCTGTTTCGGCAAACAATATACAGTCTGCCGTAATCTCTGCACCGTTTCCGTCAAATGTACCTGTATACGGAGCGTTTTTGCCTATCAATCCAACATTTGAATAAGCCCAATAACCGCTATAATCACGGTAGTTAATACTTTTAGCCACTACCTTTGCATTTGCGTCTGTCTGACCTGCCTCTACGATTCTTGCAAACGCCACCAAATCATCTGCATCAGAGATGTAATACACACCCTCGGAATCTGTTGTTAAATTATAATCACATATTGCCTGTATATTTACCTGACTTTTCGGTATTGTAAATTCATATGTGTTATCGCTCGTTTTTGTAACTTTGACACTTTTTCCTTTTGAATCTGTAACCTTTATTTCCTTTACTGAATTTATTAGGTTGCTGTAATCATTAGACAAATCTACTTCTACTTCAATCGTCTTTCCGGCTCTTGAGTAATCAGCGGACGTTTGAATAATATCCTCGTCATATATGTGATAAATTTCATATACAGGCACAGGGCATTTTTCTACGATTTTTGCAGTTTGAATTTCATTTTCCGTTACAAAGTCCCAGTACATATACTCTCTGCGTTGCGCATTTACATTTAATGCATCCATTGTACTGTCGGATAAAAGTTCTTCCGTTGTCTTTGCTATATCCGAACCTATATTGGTTGTCACTTTATTTTCGTCATTGTCATAACCGGCACAAAATACTCCGCTGTTTTTCTCCGAATTATAATAAGCAGTATCATAATTATAATTACCGATACCTACAAATGTACCGACCGATTTTTTATCATCAGCAGTATTTTTCTGTACAACAGCACCGTTATTTACTGCGTTGCGAAAAGTAACACCACTCTGAGCGTATCCGATAAAACCGCCGACAAAACCACTGCCGCTTACCGATACTTCACTGTATACATTATACAAGTCACGCTTAGATTTCATTATGCCGACAAGTGCGCCGGTATATGAAGATGTATCATCTCCGCCGTCTACACTTCCTTTAATTACAAGGTTTCCTATGTATGCATCTGATGTAATTCCAAACAAGCCCGTTGCCACAGTACTGTTATATTTCGTGCCGCTTGTGATGTTGAGCGTTACAGTGTGACCTTTACCGTTAAAATTACCTTTATACGGATTGTCATTTGTACCTATCGGTTCAAAACCGTTTTCCGTTGAGGCTGTAACATCTGCTGTGAGAACGACGTTTCCTGCCTCATACCCGTCATTTACTGCCTTTGATAAAATCAAAAGTTCCTCATCTGTTGAAACAATATAGTTATCATAAGAATCTTTTTCAAGCATAAACTCAAAATCAGCATCCACCGTAACATCATTTTCGGGCATAGTAAATATATACTTGCCGTCTGAATTTGCTTTAATCTCATTATCATTTACAGTTATTTAGGTAAGTTTCAAATAAACTGGAATTTTATCCGTTTTAATCTCTACGCTTGTATCTGCCATTGCGTTCGCTGCAACCGTGATATAATTTGGTTGATTATTTGTGATTGTATATGGGAAAACCGGTTCTTCCTCAGTTAATACCGGGCTGCCGTTCTCTGACTTCCAATAAAGTAGCTATGTATCGTTAGGCGTATTTTCTCTTGCATACAAATTAAGATTCATAAGAACATCTTCCGATACTATTTCTTCGCTTGTTTTGGCAAAATTTCTTACTGTATAATGTTCTGAATTGTCACTCAGATGTCCGAAATCACCAATCTCGCTGTTTATTGTTCCGTTGTAATAACAATTTCCAAAATCATCATTTTTTCCGTTTTCTTCGCCAAAAAGACCGCCGATATAATTACCGTCATATTTTATTGTTACCAAGCCGGGCCTTTAGGTCTTTTGGAAAAATGTACCCTTTTGGATAAAATGCCGCTTGCTTTCTGTGTTATTGAATTGGTTTTTGATGAAAAAGGTCACGGTGTTGATTTTGTATTCAGATATTGCAACGAAATGATGGCAGATGTAGAAGGCATACCCATCAGTGAGATGATTAACCGCTCATTTTATGAAGTTTTTGAAAACGGTGATAAAAAGTGGTTGGTTACATATGCCGATGTTGCCCTCAACGGCAACAAGCATACTCTGACCGATTACAGCCCCGAAATTGACAAACATCTTACTATTTATTGCTATCAGCCTATCCCCGGATATTGTGCCTGTATTTTAATTCCCAAATAATTATTCTTATGCACAGATATGTTTTTTGTACTTATTTTTGCTTAATCAAAAACAGACAGAAATTCATTTTGAATTTCTGTCTGTTAAAAGCTATTTTAATTCTTTTAAAATTTCAATTAAAAATTTCCATGTGCGTTTGGTAGAAGCTATATCAAGTTTCTCGTTCGGAGTATGAATTTCTAAAATATTAGGTCCTATTGATACTGCATCGAGATTATTAATTTTATCGGCAATAATACCGCACTCCAACCCTGCGTGGATAGTTTCGATTTTAGGCGTTCTGTCATATAAACGTTCAAATACAGCAGTCATAGTTTCTCTTAATTTTGAATTTTCAGCATATTCCCATGCAGGATAGCTTGCGGAATGTTCAAATGAACCGCCAAGTGATAACACTAATTCATCTAAAATGTCCGATTGTTGTTCTTTTTCATTCTTCAAATTGGACCTAATCATAAAACTTGCTTGAAATGTATTATCCGCTAACGAAACAACACCTAAGTTCAGAGATGTAAGCACTTCATTTTTATTGTTAAACTTTAATGCGGTAGATTTTGTATTTATAAGAAATGTTATTATTTTATCGGTACTTTGTTTTGAAAGTTTTTTGTTGCTTTCAGTTTCTGAAAACGTTATTTTTAAGTCTTTTTCCGTATTGATTAATTCTGATTTTATGTTTTCGATTATGTCTTTTAATTTCGATGTATCCTCTATACAGATTACGGCATATGCTTGCTTAGGTATGACGTTTTCTCTAACTCCCCCATTTATATCGCAAACAGAAAATTTACAATCTTGTGATAACTCATAAAGTATTTTCCCTAATAATTTGATTGCATTTTCACGTTGCTTGCCAATATCAATACCGCTGTGTCCTCCGTTTAAACCGCTTATTTCTATACGCAAAGTGTTGTTGTCACTGCTTTCAAATTCTATCGGAATATTGGCAGTATAAATCATCGCACCGGCACAACCGGCGGTAAAAATGCCTTCATCTTCACTGTCAATATTAATTAAACGCTTACCTTTCAGATATGACGTCTCAAGCTCAGCCGCACCTAAAAGACCTATTTCCTCATCTCTTGTTATAACTGCCTCAATAGGCGGATGAGGTATATCGTCTGAAGCAAGAATTGCAAGTATATAAGCAACCGCAATTCCGTCGTCACCGCCAAGCGTTGTACCGTCAGCCCATAAATATTCACCGTCGGTACACAATGTCAAGCCCTCTTTAGACATATCAATAGTGCAATCCGGTACTTTGTCACACACCATATCCATATGACCTTGTAAAATAATAGGCCCACTGTTTTCAAACCCTTTTGTACCGTCTTTAAAAATTATAATATTTCTGCCGGAATCATAAATTGCTTTAAGATTATGTTCCTTTGCAAAATTCATTAAATATTTTGATATTTCTTCTGTATTTCCAGAACCATGCGGAATATTCGATACTTCCTTGAAATATTGAAATACTATCTTAGGTTCTAATTCTTTATAATCCATCTTTTTCACCTCAACTATATTATATCACATTTATTTTATAAACAAAACAAAATCAGAGTATATTTCAACTCTGATTATAATTATTTCTTCAAAAACTCGATAACACGTTTCTTTATATCATCCAATGAATTATCCAAACCGTGTCCTTCACCTTCAATTAATACAAGTTCGGTATTATGCGGCATACATTCTTTATATCTGCGAGAACCGATAACTCCAACTGCGTCATCGGCAGTACCATGTATGATCAGTGTTTTACCACAGAACATTGATGTAGTTTCATAAATCGGCAATGTTCTTGCAACTCTGAAATACATACCGCCGACTTCATAATGATTACCCTCATTATCTTTTACAGGAAATTTATCCGGTACGTTTATCATATCATACGGAGTACCGAAACACGAGCCGATTAAAGAATCGTCTTTAATTGTTGCGGCAGGAGCAAGCATTATAAGTTTACTGATACATTCACGATAATATCCCGCCATCATACCGCCAACCAAAGCACCTTGAGAATGACCGAGTATATTTATTTCGGTAACAAAATCAAGTCCTCTGACATAATCAATTATTTTAGCGGCATCAAGTATTTCGCTTAATACATTCATATCACAAAATTCACCGTCACTGTCGCCGTGACCGTCAAAATCAAACCGTATTGTTGCGATACTGTTATTCAGACATTCGTGTGCAATCTGATAAAACATCGATTTATCATCTTTGCCTATATTCGCCATAAATCCGTGAAATATAATAAGTATCGGACATTTTTCAACGTCCGGCTTTAAAAGTTCTCCTCGCAAAGTTAATCCGTCACGTTTTAATGTTACATTCATAAACTAAACCACCTTAAAATAAATATAATACAATTATATCATTTTATTTGCTTTTGTAAAGTGTTTTTTGTCAATAGTTTCTTATATGTTAAGTCTATCAAAAATGCTCCCAACGGTGCGGTGATTATTATTGACAAAACCGCAACGGTTAAAACTGTTTCACCGCAATTTAATCCCATAGAAAGTGGTATTCCGCCTATTGCGGCTTGAACAGTCGCCTTTGGCAGATAAGCTATCATACAGAACAGTCTTTCTTTTAAGTTGAGATTTGTTTTCAACATACAAATAAATACGCCGAACATACGGAATAGCAAAACTAAGAATATCAATATAATTGCGGCTACTCCCGCTTTAAGTGCGTAATCAATATTAACGCTTGCACCTACAAGCACGAATAATAATATTTCCGCAAGAACCCATAGTTTGTTGTATCGCTGAGAAAGACGTTCAGTCGCCTCTTTTCTGACTTTTTGCAAAGAAATACCTATGCACATAACGGCAATAAGCGATGAAAACGGCACAATCCCACCGTAAGTATCTTCAAATGCAACAAGCAAAAACGACACGCACATTAAAATGATTATTTTTACCGTATCTCTGATATGTGCTTTAGCAAAAAATTTGCCTAACACTATTCCGACAAAAATACCGACAGTTATACCCAATACAATGGATATTGGGATTTTTACAAAACTGACAGCAGACATATCTCCTGTTTGCGACAGACCGAGAAATGCAGAGAAAAGAACTATAACAAACACGTCATCAACCGACGCTCCGGCAAGTATAAGTTGCGGAATGCTTTTATCTTTACCGTAGCCGTTCTCTATTAAATTCAGCATTTTAGGCACAATAACCGCAGGTGAAACCGCACCTACCACTGTACCCATAACTGCCGCGTCAACTACGGATATTCCTAACAATTTAGGTGCAAGAAGTATCATACCTATTATTTCAAAACAAGCCGGAACAAAGCACATCATTATAGCAGGTCTGCCGACTTTTTTCAATTCCGACACATTGAGCGACAATCCGGCTCTTGCAAGAATTATAATTAATGCAATTTTGCGTAATTGTGCGGATATTTCAAGAATTGATGTATCAATTAAATTCAGTGCATACGGTCCTATTATAATTCCAACTGCCAACATTCCTATAAGTGACGGCAATCGTAGTTTTTTGCATATTCCGCCAAGTAACAGACCGAACAATAAAATGATTGCTAAACTAAAAAACATAAATATTCCTCCATAAAATACAGAAAAAGCTGATGTTTCTGCATTAAAAAATAGTGCAGAAGTCATCAGCTTAAATAAGCGGTTTTAGTATTATACTAAGGGAGAACCTCATTCCCTTTATTTAATTCTTAAATATTATATCAGATTTATTTGTGAAAATCAAGTCCTAACTTAAATATTTACTATAATTGTTCCAATATCAACTAATTTACCGTCTTTAAGCGGAATAATATCAACATTATATTTATGGCAAAACACCTTAATTTGTTCGCTGTCGGGGTGAGAATTAATGTCACCGTTTACAGCAAGCGTGTTATTATCTATAAGTCCCGTTGCTCCACCAATAAAGCCGTAATCAAGTTTTCGCAATTCAATATGACCTGATGATATTTTTAGGACATCTATTCCCTTTTGTGCCACTGTCTTGGCTATTCCGTTATCAGACGTTATAATTGCATTATTGTCTACAATACAAATATTGCATTTACTGTACCCCTGCTTGACGTTAATAATTTCTTTATTGTGACTATCAAGAATCGTTTTATCAGTATATGCTTTATTACAAATAACATAATCTTTTAAAGCCGTAGCATTGTACCACACGTCATACGGATATTTTGAGTCTATATTGTTTTGTCCTTTAATTAAAGTACACTTTTTAGGCATATATTTTTTGTAATGTTCATATGTTTCGGGAGCAGATATAAAACAATTATTTCCGATATAGTGAATTTGAATATCTGCGTGGGTTGCAACGGAGTCATACAGATTATCAATCTTTAAAGTCGGAATTACTTTGATATTTAATTTTTCAAGAGTATATACAGTTTTATCATCTGCTCTGCAATCTATAACTGCTATTTTTTTCAATTTTAAAACCTCTTAAAATCAATTTAGTTTACATAATATTTTTATGGTAAACTAATTATTATAAGTATCTAAATAATCAACTGCGGTTTGTGACAAAATCGCACTTCCAATAGGTAAAGCGTCTTCGTCTGCTATAAACTTCGGACTATGTATCGGATAAACAGCTCCTTTTTCTACATTTCCTACACCTAATTTAAAATAGGCACTCGGAACGTTTTCTCCAAAATATGAAAAATCATCACCCGCCATTGCCGGTTTATCAAGTGTCACTACTTCGTTTATGCAGGTAAGCTTTTTTGCACTGTTTCTGATTACATCATTCATTTCACTGTTATTAACAACAGGCGGAAAAAGTTTATTGAATGTAAAATCAATAGTTGTTCCATGCTTTTTTGCTGTTTCATGTGCCGTTTTATCAAGTAATTCTATGAGCATTTCACGAGTTTCATTGTCAAGCGAACGTGCCGTACCCATAATTTCAGCAGTTTGCGGAATTGCATTATTGCAAGTTCCGCCGTTAAAATAGCAAACCGTCATAACACACGGCTTGTCTTTTAGAACAGTTGCATTTAGTTTTTCAAATTCCGTTATAATTGCCGTGCCGATAGTAACTGGATTTACGCATTTTTCAGGTGCGGAGGCGTGACCGCCGACACCGTGAACAACAATTTTAAAATCGTCGGGCGACGCCATAATTGAGCCGTCCTTAACTTGGATATTGCCCGTCTTTTCTAACGGTTCAACGTGAAGTGCAAAAGCCGCGTCAACGTGCGGATTTTCAAGTATTCCGTCCTCAATCATAGGTAATGCACCGCCTACTCCCTCTTCAGCAGGCTGGAAAACAAGTTTGACGTTTCCGTTCAACTCGTCTTTAATATCGTTTAAAATTTTAGCCGCACCTAAAAGACACGTTGCATGAATATCATGTCCGCATGCGTGCATATATCCTTTGCGTTCCGATTTTATTTCAAATTTGCTTTCGTCATTTATAGGTAATCCGTCTATATCAGCACGCAAAAGTACAGTTTTGTTACTGTTTTTACCTTTAATCAAGGCAACTGTTCCTGTTTTAGCTGAGGTTGTATAAGGTATTCCGTAATCGTCAAGTTTACTGCGAATAAATGAAGATGTTTTTATTTCTTCAAAATCAGTTTCAGGAGTACGGTGGAGGTGACGTCGTATGGAAATCAGCTCGTCCTTTATTTGAAATGCTTTTTCTTCAATCATTTTATCATCTCCTCAAATTCATCTTCACTGATAACCGTTACACCCAAGCTGTTCGCCTTGTCAAGTTTACTTCCTGCGTCTTCACCGGCAAGAACATATGTTGTTTTCTTTGATACACTTGACGATGTTTTACCGCCGTAATTTTCTATTATTTTTCCTGCCTCACTTCGCTTATATTTAGAAAGTGTTCCTGTCAGAACAAATGTCATACCCTCAAAACGTCTGTCGATAATAGAATCTTCACTGTCGTCTATACAGTTTACACCTGCTTTTTCAAGCTTATCAATAAAAGCGATTGACTGCTCTTGCATAAAAAATTCAACAACCGATTGTGCCATTTTACCGCCTATATCGGCAATTTCGGTAAGTTCTTCAACAGACGCATTTCTCAAATTATCAAGAGTTTTATATTTTGCCGATAAAATCTTTGCGGCTTTTTCACCTATATGACGAATACCGAAAGCATTTATCAGTCTGTATAATGGGTTTGTTTTTGACTTTTCAAGAGCGTTTATAAGATTTTGTGCTGATTTTTCACCCATTTTATCCATTTCAGCTATATCTTCGGCTTTTACATAATACAAATCGGCGGCGGTTTCGATTAAATCTTTTTCTATCATTTGTTCAATGATAGACGGACCAAGACCGTCAATGTCCATTGCATTTCGAGACACAAAGTGAATTATATTTCTAAGTCGCTGTGCCGGGCAATTCACACCTGTGCAACGATATGCCGCTTCGCCTTCTTCACGCACGATTAAAGCACCGCATTCAAGGCAATGTGTAGGCATTTCAAATTCTTTTTCACTGCCGTCACGATTTTCTTTTATAACTTCAACGACAGCCGGAATTATATCGCCTGCCTTTTGAATAATAACGGTATCGCCTATTCTGATATCCTTTTCACGTATAAAGTCAAGATTGTGAAGTGTCGCTCTTGATACATTTGAGCCTGCAATGTGGACTGTATCAAGTATTGCAAGAGGTGTAAGAACACCTGTTCTTCCGACTTGAACTTTAATATCTCTTATAACCGTTTGCTGTTTCTCGGCGGGATATTTATATGCAATAGACCAACGAGGGAATTTTGCGGTATCTCCGAGCATTTCTCTTGCGGTCAATTCATTTACCTTAATTACCGCACCGTCTATATCAAAATATAGGTTACCTCTCTCCTCACCTATTTCTAATATTCTCTCATATGCCTTTTCTATAGATGAATACGATTTTTTATCAAGAATAGTTTTAAATCCCTGTTCTTTCAAAAATTCAAGGCCTTCAATATGTGTTGAAATTTCTTTACCCTGTATTTGCTGAATATTAAAAACAAATATGTCAAGATTACGTTTTGCGGCTATTTTGGGGTCAAGCTGTCTTAGTGAGCCTGCCGCTGCATTACGCGGATTTGCAAAAAGCGGTTGTTCGCTCGCCTCTAAAATATCGTTTATTTTATTAAAGTTATCTCTTGACAAAAATACTTCTCCTCTTACTTCAAGAAAAGGTATATCGTCTTTTAAGGTAAGAGGTATGCTCTTAATTGTTTTCAGATTTTCCGTAACATCCTCGCCGTTAATACCGTCACCGCGCGTCGAACCTCTTGTAAATTCACCGTCTACATATTCAAGAGAAACAGACAAGCCGTCAATTTTCTGCTCAACAACGTAATTTACATCATGTACAACGGCTCTTACACGTCTGTCAAAGTCAAGTATTTCTTCTTTTGAAAATGCCTTTTGCTGACTTAACATAGGCACGTCGTGATGAACTTCACCAAAACTTTTAACAGCTTCTCCGCCTACTCTTACGGTAGGTGAATTTTTCTTTTTATATTCGGGATATTTTTCTTCAAGCTGTTCAAGTTCTACAAGCATTTTATCAAACGCAAAATCAGAAATTTCGGGAGCATCATCAACATAATACTTGTGGTTATGATAATTAAGTTCATTTGTCAATTCTTCAATACGTTTTTCAATGTCGTTCATTAATAAAATTCCTTTCTATTCGACTGCTGCAGTCATTCCACCATTTCCGTAATAAGTCGGTGTGTCACCTACAATAATCGTTTCATTTAAAAGCACTGATGTTTCCACAGTGTCGGATTGTGCAAACATCATTCCCACGAATGACATTTTCATAGATACGTCTAAATACAATTTATGCTTTACCTGATTAATACCGACAGAGTCAAAACTCTCTTTAAAATCAGCATTTACAATACTGACCGGATATATTCGTATCGGCACGTTAGGACCGAGTCCGGCAAGAAAATATAAATTACTGCAGCTTCCGAGCGGTACATATACCGTATCGCTTTTATGTGAATCAATATTTTTCTGCATTGACTGTATTATTGCCGATTTTAAGCGATTGATCTTTGCGGTATCCGTTTCGATTGCCTTTATATTTTCGGAGGAATTCTCCATAATTTTTGCAAGGCTTTGGTATTCTTCTTTAACAAATACATCATCTACTGCACTGTTTACAACCTCATTTGCAATGTTATTTGAATACACCTTTGCATATTCGATAAAAGACGGTTGCAATTTTGTGAATATAAGCCATATAAAAAAAATTAAAAAAAACAGTGTAAAAAATATTCCTACACCTTTTAAACTTCTGTTTCTTGTTCGTGAAAGTCCAAGCCTCATATAAATCCCTCCCCGACACTGTATAGTATGTCGGGGAGCAAATTTACGTTACATTAATAATTATATTCTCTTTGTGTCGATTTCTTCTTTAACTGCTTTGATAAATTCATCTATTGCCATAGCACCCTTGTCGCCCTCTTTTCTTGAACGAACAGATACAGTGTTATTTTCAATATCCTTATCACCGACAACAAGCATATAAGGTACTTTTTCAAGCTGTGCCTCACGAAGTTTATAACCAAGTTTTTCACTTCTGTCATCAACTTCTACACGCAAAATACCGTTTGCCTCAAGCTGTTTCTTAATTTCATATACATAATCCAGATGTCTGTCCGCAATAGGCAAAAGCTTGATTTGTACAGGAGCAAGCCATACAGGGAATGCACCTGCATACTTTTCAATAAGAAGTGCAAGTGTTCTTTCGTAACAACCGATTGATGTTCTGTGAATAATATACGGATTTTTCTTAGTACCGTCTTTATCAACGTATTCCATACCGAATTTCTCGGCAAGCATTTGGTCGATTTGGATTGTTACAAGGGTATCTTCTTTACCATGTACATTCTTAATTTGAATATCAAGTTTCGGACCGTAGAATGCAGCCTCACCGACACCGACTTTATAATCAATGTTAAGGTCTTTCAAGATTTTCTCCATTGTATCTTGTGCCTCGTCCCACTGTTCTTCTGTACCGATATACTTTTCTCTGTCGTCAGGATCCCATTTTGAGAAACGATATGAAACGTCTTCGATTAATCCAAGAGTTGTAAGCATATAGTTTGTAAGTTCAAGACAACCCTTAAATTCTTCTTCAAGCTGTTCAGGTGTACACATCAAGTGTCCCTCTGAAATTGTAAACTGACGCACACGGATTAGTCCGTGCATTTCACCCGACGCCTCATTTCTGAAAAGTGTCGATGTTTCATTAAGTCTCATAGGCAAATCTCTGTATGAACGACCTCTGTTTAAAAACGCTTGATACTGGAACGGACAAGTCATCGGACGAAGTGCAAATACTTCCTTATCCTTTTCTTCATCACCAAGTATGAACATACCTTCTTTATAGTGATCCCAGTGACCTGAAATTTTATACAAGTCGCTCTTTGCCATTAGAGGTGTCTTTGTAAGCTGCCAGCCACGCTTTTGTTCTTCATCTTCAACCCATCTTTGAAGTAATTGAATTACTCTTGCACCCTTTGGAAGCATAATAGGAAGGCCTTGACCGATATAATCAACTGTTGTAAACAATTCAAGTTCACGTCCAAGCTTATTATGGTCACGTTTTTTTGCCTCTTCAAGCTGTTCAAGATGTGCCTCAAGGTCGGCTTTATTTAGGAAAGCAGTACCGTAAATACGTTGTAACATCTTGTTTTTCTCATTACCTCTCCAATATGCGCCTGTTGCACTTAGAAGTTTGTATGCTTTAACCTTGCTTGTGTAATTTACGTGAGGTCCTGCACATAGGTCAACAAAATCGCCTTGCTTATAGAAAGAAATTGTAGCATCTTCGGGTAAATCGTTAATCAATTCAACTTTGTACGGCTCATCTTTCATTAATTCAAGAGCCTCTGCTCTCGACAATTCAAATCTTTCAATTTTAAGGTTTTCTTTAGCGATTTTTTTCATTTCTTTTTCAAGAGCTTCTAAATCCTCAGGGGTGAAAGTATGCTCCGTATCAAAATCATAGTAAAAACCGTCATCAATAGCCGGACCGATAGCAAGTTTTGTATCCGGATAAAGTCTTTTTACAGCCTGTGCAAGCATATGAGAGGCTGAATGTCTTAGTGTTTGTAGTTCATTCATTTCCATTTTTATTAGTCCTTTCTTTTTATAAACTAAAAACACCCCTAAAGTACGGATAATATCCATACCTTAGGGGTGCATAAATATACACGGTTCCACCCTAATTACAGCATATAATGCTGTCACTTAGTTCGTCCTTGTTTCGTAAGGAATACGGCAAAACTTACTTAATATAAATTGTTCAGTCCGCAGCTCCGAAGTGGTATTCACATCAAGCCCATCAAAGAACGCTTACAGCCCATGACGTTCTCTCTCTTGTGACTTTTGCTTAATGCTACTGTCTTCATCTACGCTTTAAAGTTATTCTAACACTCTTTTTTTATTTTGTCAAGGTTTTATTCGAGCATTTTCTTTAAATATTTTCCGGTATAAGATTTTTCGACTTTTGCAACCTGCTCAGGTGTACCTGACGCAATCACGGTACCGCCGTTATCGCCGCCCTCAGGTCCCATATCAATGATATAGTCTGCGGTTTTTATAACGTCAAGGTTATGTTCGATTACAACAACGGTATTACCACCCTCAACAAGTTTATCAAGCACTTCCGTAAGTTTGTGAACGTCAGCAGTATGAAGTCCTGTTGTAGGCTCGTCAAGAATATAAATCGTCTTCCCTGTACTTCTCTTTGAAAGCTCCGTTGCAAGTTTAACACGTTGTGCTTCACCGCCTGACAAAGTTGTTGAGCTTTGACCGAGTTTGATATATCCAAGACCGACTTCCTGTAAAGTTTCAAGTTTTCTCTTTATCTTCGGAATGTTTCCAAAAAATTCAACACCCTCATCAACCGTCATTTCAAGCACTTCATAAATATTTTTGCCCTTGTATTTAACTTCAAGAGTTTCTCTGTTATATCTCTTACCCTTACATACCTCGCAAGGAACAAATATATCCGCCAAAAAGTGCATTTCTATCTTCTTTATACCGTCACCGCTACAAGCTTCACAACGTCCGCCTTTTACGTTAAAGCTAAAGCG
>OLND01001909.1_pt1 | contig 20187 bp, 19 predicted proteins | sample 1672031 | NCBI WGS metagenome assembly OLND01 (sample SAMEA3136638, study PRJEB25190) | human gut metagenome | biome: human gut; feature: human-associated habitat; material: faeces | place: Austria | collected 2013 | reverse complement strand
TCAGCAAGCAGATTGCGTGCAAAGCCGTCAGGCGGGCTTTGTGCGGTGTTGCCTTTATAGATTATCTGCGTTTCAGACGTGCCAGAGTCTGGGTGACAGCGCTGAAGTTGTACAGTACCATAAAGATGAATCCTACCGTCAGAATGAGGATCCACATCGGCGGCGCCTCCACGACCACAATGCCCAGCAGGAATAGGGCTGCGGTGTTGGCGGCAAACTTGGCGTGGTTGACCGGGAAGGGAACATATTTCCGGGCATCCACGATGCGGATGCAGTAGCAGACGAAATAGCTGGCAAAGGTTGCGATGGCTGCGCCCATAATGCCCCAGATATGGATGAGGATGATGTTCAGCACGATGTTTACCACGGCTGCTACCAGGCTCGTCCAGAACGAGTGGGTGGTGTGCTGGGTCGCAGAGTATACGCTGCTGAGGAACTGGTTAAAGCACATCATAAGAACGCCTACGATCAGCACCGGCGTATACGTAAATGCAGTGGCATATTCCGGATACGTGTTGGAGTCAATAAGGATGTTGGAGAGGATCCGCACAAAGACAATGAGTCCGGCGCTGGCGATAAACATAAACGACTGGTATGCGTCGAATACCCGATGATAGAACCGGCTGCGGTCCTTGGAGTCGTTCTCTTCGATGGCGGACATATCCCACGCCTGGAAAAAAATCGTAGAGATGGTGGAAATCAGATTCGGGATCTTGGTGGAAACGCCGTAGATGCCGGCAGCAGTTTCTCCGACCAGACCGGCAGGCCCGGACATATACCGGACAAACAGACGGTCGGAAAATCCGGTCACCAGCCAGAGCAGGGCGGACGGGATCAGCGGAATGGAGAACTGCAGCATCATGCGCAGGATCTTCTTGTCCATATACCGCAGCCGGAAGAACCGGTGCAGTCCGGCGACGCCCCACAAGAACAATCCCGACAGCAGGTCGGACAGGATGACGGAGATCAGAAAACCGGTAACGCCAAGATGGAATCCGGCAATAAATGTAACATTAAAGATAAACAGGGTCAGCGTGGCGAGAATGCCGTCCATGGCAAAGAGCCGCACCAGCCCTCTGGCTCGCACGAACTGTGAGGCGATCTGCCGGAAACCGGAGGTGATACAGTAGATCACCAGCAGCACCACATAGCCCTCGGTATAGGGCAGAAAGTTCAGCAGGGGTGAGAGCAGCAGCAGAACGCCGATACCAAATGCCTCTGTGACACAGGCGGAGGTAAAGATCTTCCGGTTGTCAAAATTCTTGTCGATGCCGTAGCGGATAACAGCGTCCGCAATGGAAAATGTGATAATGGGAATCAGAAAGTTTGCTGTCTGTTCCAGCAGTTCCTTGGTGCTGTTGTCGCCGGGGTTGATGTTTCCGGTGTAAAGCCGTGTCAGCAGCAGCAACAGGATCTTCGACCCGAACGAACCGATGGCAAAGATCAGCGTGTTCGAGACCAGCTTTTTATATTTGTTCATGAAAGACCACCTTTGTTGAGACAATGCCGCACAGGGATGCACAGCACTGCCGTTCTGTTTCGCTTTTCAGAGTGTATTCACATAAAAATGGCTGTGTGTGAAATTTTGCCGAAAAGGCGTGTGTTTCATTCCTGTGTGAATGCACTCTGATACTATTATAACATAAATCGTCGGAAAATGGAACGCTTTTTTTCAAATCTGCTTTGGAAAACGGAAATTGTACGATATGCACAAATTGAAGTCATAACTTTGTACATTCCTACAAATCGAAAAAACTTTTTGAAAAAGTGCAACATTTCGGGCTGCTCGATTGTATCCATAGTGAAGGGATTTTTAGCGGCGTGAAGAACGCCGCCGTATCGGAAATGAAAAGGTGTGTCTTTTTTATCGTGAGATGTTTCGGTTTTTCAGGCGGCACGGCAAAGGGACGGCAGTCAGCTGCCGGCTGTGCCGCCGGGAAACAGAATCGGCTCAAAGGGATGTGTTGCTCCGGCGGCGCAGAGACCGGGCGGAAACAGGCGCTGAAAGGGAAACACTGATGAAATGGAATGCGCCGTATGCGGCGATGCTGCACAGAAAGGAACGGCAGTTCAATTTCACCAGTGCTTCCGCACGACGGGAGAGTGCATTGGAATCTCCTACTTTTCCATTTCCTCTGGGATGTGTTTTCACAGATGTTTTGTGGAAACACACTCCGATTTGACAGTGCGTATCAGCGCTTTGGGGCGCTGCCTTGCAGCCGCTGTCAAACGGCATCCGGCAGACAGTATTTTACTGCTGTTTGCATTCTATACATACTTTATTTATGTTTATGCTGTATGATAAAAGGTAGAAAGACAGCATGAGCAGCAAAACAGCGTAGGACAGAAAATCGGCTTGCGCTGCGGAAAAAATTGCCGAGGTGCAGACGATAGGGGGCGTTTCCGTGCCGCAGGATGAAACCGCTTTTGCGCAGTTTTATGCACGGCAGGTCAATACGGTATATCGGATATGCTATGTAAAGCTGAAAAATCAGATGGATGCAGAGGACGTGACGCAGGAGGTATTCCTGCGGGCGATGCAGCAGCCGCAGCTTTGGGGAGACGATGCACACGCAAAGGCGTGGCTGATTGTGACGGCATCAAATCTCTGTAAGAATGCGGTGCAGCACTGGTCACGTTCCAAGCGGGAAGAAGTTGAAGATTGGGAGGCCTTTCTCGGAGCGACAGAACCGCCCGAGGAAGAGTCCGCTGTGATGACAGCGGTGATGCAGCTGCCGGATCCGTATCGGACCGTTGTGTATCTATTTTATTTTGAGGGATATTCCGGCATGGAAATTGCCGGAATGCTGGGAAAAAAGGAATCTACAGTCCGATCGCTGCTGCATCGGGCGAAAAAACGACTGTCCAAGGTGTTGGGAGGTGAGCCGTATGCGAAATCAGGAAGATGAAATGCTGAAAAAGTGTTTGCGTCAGACTATGGAACAGATCCAGCCGGATGAAGAGACGAAAAAACGGATGTATCTGGAGATCATGCGGCGGGCATCTGCGGCAGAAAATGCGAAAACTGCTGCGCAGAAGAAACGCCCCTGGTATCTGCGCTGGCAGACCAGTACCGGCATCTGTACGGCGGCGCTGCTCTGCGTGGTGATCGCTGCGGCATCCATCCACAGCAAGATGCCGGACGGCACCAACCAGCTGGAGGTCGTTCCGCCGGCTGCGGTCACGACTGCGGTTGAACCGGAGGAACGCCCGGACACTGAGACAGAACCTGCGGCGACCGCAGAAACCACCCTGCCGGAAACGGCATCGGATGCAGATGCGGCGGTGCAGAGCAGTGCGAACACAGAGATGAAAACCATTGCAGAAGAACCGGGAGATATTCCGGAAGTGATAGAAGGACCTGCGGACAACACAGCGCCGCAGACTACAGGAAAGCACAATGCACCTGCGGTAACGACTGCTGTGCCGCAGACCAGCAAGCCGGCGGAGACGACTCGTGCAGCGGAGACTTCGAAGAAAGCGGACATTGTGACAACGGCTGCACCGGTGGTGACAACACTGCCGGAGACCTCAAAGGAGCAGGAAACGGAGACAGTTCCCATCCGGCAGAACATTTACCTGTACTACAAGCTGATCTGGCGCAACAATCCGTATGACACCAACTATGATGAAGTTCCCGGCGGAGTGCTGGATAACTATCTGGGCTATGGTGTGACACAGGGCAGCGACGTCGATGACACATACACGGTGCTGATCTATTCCATCACCGGCGTTGACCCCAGACAGCAGGTAGCTGTCCAGTATGTGGGCGAAGAAAAGTATTATGTGTTTACCATACAGTAAAAGCGTGTTTTGGGGAAAGTGAAAAAATGAAATCTCGTTATGATGCCACGATATCTGCCGTGGCATCATTTTTTATGGAAATCGCTTGACAAAAAAACGAAAAAACAGTATACTAAAATAGAATGAAACGAGGTGCGGAATGCACAAAAATTTGCAGTTCTGGAGGTATTGAATTGGCAACCAAAAAAATCAAACAGCTGGAAAAGATCCTGATCGCTGTGGGGATCGCTCTTCTGGCAGTGGTAATCATCTGCATTGTGGTGTTCAGCCGTGCGGACAAGGTCTCTGCGCCGGAGGCGATTCCGGTACTGACTACCACTACGACAACCACCACGACCACCACCGTTACCACGACCACCACGGTGACCTATGACTACACCATGCACATCGACATGGAAAAGGTGAGACAGCACCACGAAAAGAATCCGGATGTGGTCGGCTGGGTCTATGTAAATGATACACCCATTGACTATCCCATTGTGCAGAAGGACGACAATGCCTACTATATTGACCGTGACTGGGAAGGCAATCACAGTTCTGCCGGCAGTATCTTCGAGGACTTCCGTGGCAAGATCAACGAGACGGAAAACACGCTGCTCTACGGTCACAACATGGGCAACGGCTCCATGTTCCACTCTGTCAAGAGTTTTAAGGAAGAGGAATGGGGCAGACAGCACATCTACTTTGAAGTGGCAACGCTGGAAAAGCGCTATCTCTACCGCATTGTGGCATCGTCCGTGCTGAACGGCGAGGACGGCGCAGCGTTTGATTACTGGAACCGCATCACACTGAACCAGGAAGAGTTCCAGAAGTACATCGAGGAAATACGCTCCACGGCGCTTGTCTGGTATGCGCCGGACGATGATCCGCCGACCTACGGCGATAAAATGATCGCCCTGCAAACGTGTAATTCCGGCGCAGACGACGGCATTCGCTGCATTCTGTTCGGACAGTGTCTGGGTGAGTATTAAGCGCATCACATCGACAAACATAAATAAAAAGGGCATCCTGTGGAAACAGGATGCCCTTTGCTTTTAGCAATTCATTAGAACCCATTCAGATGATACTTTGTCATCAGATCGGGATAGCATTTATAGCTGTAGTCCAGGTCTACGTTGCCGTTGATGCCGTTGATGTTGCCGGAGTTGGAATACTGCCACATACCGTAGCTTGTCTTGGAATAGGACGGGCGGCTGACATTGAAGTGTGCGACCCAGATGTCATAGTCCTCCAGAACCGACTGATAAACATAGGTGTTCAAAAAGCTTGCGTAGCTGTACAGGGAAACGTAATAGCCCTTGGATTCCATGACCTCGCAGAATGCGTTGATAACGGCGGAGACCTGTTCCTTGGTCAGTGCGGTCTGCACCTTGTCCTCAATGTCCAGAACCACCGGATACTCAAACTGGTATCCCTGGATGACGCTGGCGAAAAGCTCTGCCTCCTGCCTTGCCTCAGCCGGGGTAGTGGCGTAACTGTACCAGTATGTACCGCAGGCAATGCCGGCGGCCTTGGCATTTTTCATGTTCTGCTCAAAGTAAGGGTCTTTCTGGTTGGCGACCTTGCCGTAGCCTGCACGGATCATCGCAAAGTCGATGCCGTCAGCCTTTACCGCCTTCCAGTCGATGTTGGTCTGATACTTGGAAACGTCCACGCCACGGTAAGAATCCTTCTGCGCCCATGCACCGCCACGGTTCGTTGTTGTTGTCGTAGTCGTCGTTGTGGTGGCTGCGGTCGTAGTTGTTGTTGTGGTCGTTGTTGTCGCAGTCGTGGTGGTGGTAGTTGTTGTCTCCGTTGTTGGTGCAGCAGTTGTCACGGTCGTGTCTGCGGTAGTTACCGCTGTGCTGTCGGAGGAGACAGTGGTTGCCGGAGCGGCAGTGGTCGTGGTCTCTTCCGTTGTAAAGACCGTCGTTTCCAGCGGTGTGGTCTCTGTTGTGACAGAGCCGTTTGCGGTATCCCATTCACTCAGAAATGTGATGGAATCCTCTGTGTAATCGCCGGTAGCACCCTGATAAGCGCACCAGTACATCAGCAGGAAAATGTCGGTGGAGTCGATTCTTCCGGAGTGATCCACATCCAGGAGCGTCTGATTCTTCTCGGAAAAGGTGGACGCATAGCCGGCGCCGAAATAGGCGCAGTCCAGCAGTGTGGCATAGCTGAGCGTCAGAAAATCGCCTCGTTCGGCATCCTGTACCAGCTGTTCCGGTGACTTCACCAGATTCGGGATCGTTTCGGAAATGTCGGCATCTGCCGTGTTGTTACCGGCAGCGGAAACGCTGCCAAAGGGCAGACAGGATGCGCAGAGAATCGCTGCGGTGAACATACTGCCCAGCTTTTGAAGAACGTGATTTGCCATCGTGAAAGCCTCCTTGCGGTTTGTTTTTTATGATTACTAGATAAAGTACAGATAAATGAGCCCCGCCGCCTGCAAAACTGCCAGCAGGGGAAAGAAGAACCGGAAATACCAGTGCCGGGTCTTGTGCCGGAAGAAAAACATTCCGGCTGTGCCGCCGATGCCGCCGCCCAGGATCACTGCCAGAAACAAGGTCTTTTCCGGGATGCGCCACAGGTGCTTTTTGGCACGCTGCTTGTCGATGCCCATAAGGGCGAATGCGACCAGATTGACTGCGGCAAAATAACCCAGCTCCAGATACAGCTGCACCATTATGCCTGCCCTTTCTGGAAACGGAGCTGACGGGGCAGCGCAGCCGCAATGGCATCCTGCACGGCGTCGTTGGGAGTGAAGATGATGCGTGTTGCACCGTATTCCTCTGTCTCCAGGTCGGCGTAATATTCGCCCTCGCCGGTGTTGTCGGCGCAAAGCACAACGGTTCGTTCTGTGTCGTCCGGGATATCGTCGGTCATTTCGCCGTAAGCGTCAAACTTTCCCACATCCACCGTGATGAGGTGTACCCGTTTCCGGCGTGCAATGATCTTGTCCACATCCATTTCTCCGTTGGTGACGGCATATTCATATTCCACCGATGTGCCGGAGATGAGGTAGTATGCACCATAGATAATGGCACAGGTGATGACCAGGATAAACGGGATGTGTGTCACAAAAACCAGAAATACAGATGCAGCGCAGAGCAGCACTGCAAGCAGGATGATCCCAGCCTTTTTGGCATTGTCCTGTGAATCCGGACGTTTTTTCACCATGTATTCCGCAAAATTGTCCATATGCGTAAAACTCCTTTTTCGAACAAGCCGGATTTTCGGTCTCCGCCTGTTCTTCTGTCGTTCTGCTGAGGATGCCCCGAAAAGAAAACTGTACCGTCTTGCAGTAAAAATTGGAATTTGCCCATCTTTTTTGTGCAAGTTGCTGAAAACATTTCTCTTTTTGCATCACTCAATTTCTATTATAGCATATGCCGCAAAAAATTTCAAGAAAAAATTTTCAAAAGGACTTGATTTTTTTTGTAAAAGCAGGTATAATGTGATTTGAAAACACAGTGACGAAGCGAGTAGGCATAGACTGAGGCGTCCGCATGACAGAAAAAATGCGGAAATTGCGGTGGGAATCCCATCGCCGCCGAAAAGGAGCCGCCGGTACAGAGAACGGGGTGCGCTGAGAACCCGTCCGGCGGAATATGTTGAAGTTCCCTTCTGAGTGGCTGGGCTGAACCCGGAAATGTGTACTTGCAGTGCAAACATTTTTCCAGAATTAGGCTTGGATGTGGCGTTCGCATTAAGGACAGAAGAGTGACGGCTCTTTGAAAATGGGTGGTTTGAACAAGCATTTGCCTTGTCCTGTTTTCGCAGGACAGGGCTTTTTTTATGAAGTGTCCCATAGAGCCAAATGACCGCAGGAAAGCGGAGGAAAGGAACGATATTATGAAAGAACAACTGGAAGCGATCCGTGCCGCTGCCAAGCAGGCACTTTCGGATTGTGCAGATTCCAAGCTGTTGGAGACACTGCGTGTGCAGTATCTGGGCAAAAAAGGTGAACTGACCGGCATCCTCAAGCAGATGGGCAAGCTCTCTGCCGAAGAGCGCCCGGCAATGGGTCAGCTGGCAAACCAGGTGCGTGCCGATATTGAGAATGCCCTGGCGGAAAAGCAGAAAAAGCTGGCAGATGCAATGCTGGCGCACAAGCTGGAATCCGAGACGCTGGACATCACGCTCCCCGGCAAAAAGCAGAAGGTGGGCAGTATGCACCCGCTGACCATCGTGGAAAACGAGATCCGGGAGATCTTCCTGGGCATGGGCTTTTCCGTGGCAGATGGTCCGGAGGTCGAATACGATTACTACAACTTTGAGGCACTGAACCTGCCGCCGGATCACCCGGCACGGGACACCCAGGATACCTTTTATATTACAGACAACATTCTGCTGCGTACCCAGACCTCTTCGGTACAGGTACACGTGATGGAAAACCAGAAGCCGCCGATCCGTGTGATCTCTCCGGGACGGGTTTACCGTTCGGACGCTGTGGATGCCACACACTCTCCGCTGTTCCACCAGATCGAGGGACTGGTCGTAGACAAGGGCATCACCATGGCAGATCTGAAGGGTACTCTGGAGCTGCTGATGCAGCGTCTGTACGGCGATGACTGCAAGATCCGTCTGCGTCCTCACCACTTCCCGTTCACAGAACCCAGCGCAGAGGTCGACGTTATGTGCTTCCAGTGCCACGGAAAGGGCTGCCGGATGTGCAAGGGCGAAGGCTATATCGAACTGCTGGGTGCAGGCATGGTCCACCCGAAGGTGCTGGAGGGCTGCGGCATTGACAGCAGCGTATATTCCGGCTTTGCCTTTGGTCTGGGTCTGGAGCGTATCGCAATGCGCCGCTATAACATCGGCGATATGCGTCTGCTCTATGAGAACGACTATCGATTCCTGGAACAGTTCTGAGTGGGAGGTAAGAGACGATGAATTTATCTATGAAATGGCTGGCTGATTATGTGGACTGCGGCGTTTCCGTCAAGGAATTCTGCGCCGGCATGACCATGAGCGGCTCTAAGGTAGAAACTTATGAAACAGAAGGCGACGCTGTCAAGAATGTCATTGTCGGCAAGCTGGTTTCCATTACGCCCCACGAGAACTCCGACCATCTCCAGGTCTGCCAGGTAGACGTTGGCGGCGATGCACCGATCCAGATCGTGACCGGCGCACAGAATATTGTGGAGGGCGCATTGGTGCCGGTGGCGATGATCGGCGCAGATCTGCCCGGCGGTGTACATATAAAAAAGGGAAAGCTCCGTGGCGTAGAGAGCAACGGGATGCTCTGCTCTCTGGGTGAACTGGGTCTGACCAAGCACGATTTTCCCTATGCCATCGAGGACGGCATCTTCCTCATTGAAGAGGACTGCAAGCCGGGACAGGACATCCACGAGGCAATCGGTCTGAATGACACCTCTGTGGAATTCGAGATCACCTCCAACCGTCCGGACTGTCTGTCGGTAGTAGGTCTGGCGAGAGAGGCTGCTGTAACTTTCGGCAAGCCCCTGAATCTGAAAGCACCGGAATTCCACGGTTCCGAGGACAAGCTGAGCGACAGCCTGGCTGTGGCAGTGGAAAATACACAGCTCTGCCCTCGCTATATTGCCGGCATGGTAAAGAACGTGAAGATCGGTCCGTCTCCCCGCTGGATGCGGGAACGTCTCCGTGCCAGCGGCGTGCGTCCCATCAACAACCTGGTGGACATCACCAACTATGTGATGCTGGAATATGGTCAGCCCATGCACGCATTTGACCAGCGCTATGTCAAGGACGGCAAGATCGTTGTCCGCAATGCCAAGGATGGCGAGGCCATCACCACACTGGATGGACAGGAGCGCCAGCTTTCTCCGGAAATGCTAATCATTGCCGACGCAGAAAAGCCTATCGCTGTTGCAGGTGTTATGGGCGGCGAATACAGCGGCATCATGGACGACACCAATACCGTTATTTTCGAGTCCGCTTACTTTGAACCGGTACAGGTTCGCCGCACTGCAAAGAAACTGGGAATGCGTACTGACGCATCGGCACGGTATGAAAAGGGTCTGGATCCGGACGGCTGCCAGCGCACACTGAAACGTGCCATGGAACTGGTAGAACTGCTGGGCGCAGGCGAACCGGTGGCAGAGTTCATTGAAGTGGACAACCGCACCGCAAAGCCGGCAGAGATCCCCTTTGATCCGGATTGGATCAACCGTTTCCTGGGAACAGAGATCTCCCGGGAAGAGATGGTAAAGACACTGGAATCCCTGGATATCCAGGTGAAAGGCGATGTCTGCGTATCGCCCAGTTTCCGGATCGACCTGGAGCGCCCGGCGGATATTGCGGAGGAAGTTGCAAGAATCTACGGCTACAACAACATCCCCACGACGACGTTCCGCGGCGCTGCCACGGAGGGCGGCTATACGGAGGCCATGAAGCTCGAGAACCGCGCCGGTTCCCTGTGCCGCAGCCTCGGCTACAGCGAGATCCTGACGTATTCCTTCGTCTCCCCGTCCATCTTCGATCAGATCCGCCTGCCGGAGGACTCTTCCCTGCGCAATGCCATGCGCATCCAGAACCCGCTCGGTGAGGATGCCTCCATCATGCGCACCGTCGCACTGCCGTCCATGCTCGCCATTTTGGCGCGCAACAACGCCTATCACAACGATGCCGTCAAGCTCTATGAGCTGGCGAAGGTCTACCTGCCGAAGCCCGGCCAGATCCTGCCGGACGAGCCAAAGCATCTGGTGCTCGGCACCTACGGTGAGCACGAGGACTTCTTCAAGATGAAGGGCGAGATCGAGGCCTTCCTGCGCGGCATGAATGTCCCCGAGGCCCGCTATACCGCCGAGAAGCACGACCCGACGTTCCATCCCGGCCGCTGCGCCCGCGTCAGCGTGGGCGGCGTCGACCTCGGCTGCTTCGGCCAGATCCATCCGCTCGTGGCCCGCAGCTACGGCATTGACGGCGAGATTTTTGCCGCAGAGCTGAACTTCACGGCCCTGCTGTCCCTGCAGCTGCCGGAGAAGACCTATACGCCGCTGCCAAAGTACCCGGCCGTCACCCGCGACATCGCCGTCGTCTGCGACGAGGCCGTAACGGTCGCCGCCCTGTCCGACTGCATCCGCGCCGCAGGCGGCAAGCTGCTGCGCAGCGTGGAGCTGTTCGATATCTACCGCGGCAAGGGCATCGCTTCCGGCTCGAAGAGCGCGGCCTTCCGCCTGACGCTCCGTGCAGACGACCGCACGCTGACGGATGCCGATTCCGACGGCGTCGTGTCCGCCGTTCTGGCCGCTCTGGAAAAAGAGCTGAACGCCAAGCTCCGCTGAGCACCGTTTTGTTTCCAATTTGTTTACGCATTTTTCCTTTACTTTATCCCGAATTTCGGATATGATAGAGGAAAGGAAGAAAGGAGGCGGACGTAATTGGATCATAACACGATCAAATTCAGCGTGCCGGTCGACAACAGTGCGGAGATGAAGCAGATCCTCACGGAGGTCTATCGCTCCCTCACGGAAAAGGGCTATAATCCGATCAATCAGATCGTGGGCTATCTTCTTTCCGAGGATCCGACCTACATCACCAACCACAATAACGCTCGCAGCCTCATCTGCAAGCTCGATCGCGACGAGCTTCTTCAGGAGCTTGTCCGGCACTACCTGTTTGATTAGTTCCCCGCCCGGGGAGGCTTCTGCGGCAAGTAGAGGCCTCCCCTCTTTTTCTGCCCTCCCAAGCAAAAAACATCCGACAGTTCCAGCATCGCATTCCCGGACCATTGTAACGCTTTCCGCCGCAATGATTACAAATCGGCAGAAATTCCGAATTTGCTATTGACAATTCGGTTTCTATGTGTTACAATTCGGTTACATTTTATTTGGAGGTTCCCGAATGTCCGAAAAAAATGAAGTCCTCACCTACAAGGGCCACCCCCTGATGCGGAAGGACAATCTGGTTTATTACGGTTCCATGGCAGACGAATTCATCGTCATGCTGCAGATCCTCGAAACAAAAAAGCTCGACGATCTCGAGCTTGCAACAAAGGTCTCCGTCCAGCTCCAGCGCACGGATCCCGCCGCCAAGGCGCGCGACCGCGTGGTGAAGAAGACGGAAAAGGACGGCTTCTACACGGCTTTGGATGTTGGCTGTGTGTGGCTGGAACGTGCACTGAACGCAAAATAAGCACAATTTCTGTTTGGGAGGTACTTTTACATGAAACGGATGATCAAGGTCCTGTTGATCCTTGCCGCCACGGTCGCCGCTGTTGCAGCGCTTGCGATCACGGCAGGCGCCACGGAGCTGAAAACCGGCATCGGCATTGTCGAAGCGAGCGGCGGCCTTCGCCTTCGCTCTCAGGCTTCTACCAGCTCCGATATTCTCTCGACGGCGCACAACGGAGACAACGTCGTAGTCATCCGTCAGGTCGGAGACTGGTATCTGGTCAACTACAATCTGAAGATCGGCTACATGCACTCCGACTATATCACCTTCAAGGAGCGCGAGAACATCGAGCTGGGCTACGGCTCCGTCGATCCCTATCTCGCCAATATCCGCAGCGGCCCGTCCACTTCCTCCGGTCTTGTCGATCAGGCCGGCAGCGGCGCGAAGGTCTTCATCTTCGGCTTCAACTGCGGCTGGTACAAGGTGAAGTACAACGGCCAGATCGGCTACATCCGCAGCGACCTCGTCACCCTGCTGGAAAAGCCCTACTGCAACAGCGGTTCCTCGAGCAGCGGCTCGAGCTACTCCTCCGCCACCGGCTATGACGATTCCTATTCCTCGGGCAGCAGCTCTTCGAGCAGCACCTCACTTGGCACGCAGATCGCGAATTACGGCATGTCGTTCGTCGGTTATCCTTACGTCTACGGCGGCACTTCTCCCTCCGGCTTTGACTGCTCCGGCTTTGTGCAGTACATCTACCGCCAGTTCGGCTACAGCATCAACCGCACCGCGACCGCTCAGCTCGCAAACGGCTACTACGTCTCCTATGACAGCCTGATTCCCGGTGATCTCGTCTTCTTCGGCAGCGGCTCGTCCGCTTCCCACGTCGGCATGTACATCGGAGGCGGTGAATTCGTCCATGCGGCCAATTCCCGCTCCGGCGTCAAGATCTCGAGCCTCTCGGAAAGCTGGTACGCAGCCCGGTACATCGGCGCCCGCCGCATCGTCGGATAAAGCAGAACATACTCCCCTGCGCAGGATAAGCTCCTGCGCAGGTTTTTTTACAGTTGATACCACGCATTTCCCATGGTATAATGAAGCAAATATAGTGGGAGGAGCAACCATCATGAGGTACAGAAGATTGGGAAAGACCGGGCTGCAGGTCAGTGAGATTGGCTTCGGTGGGGAATGGCTGGAGCGGCACCCCGAGGCAGAGGGCATTGAGCTGATCCACCACGCCGCCGCACAGGGCATCAACATTCTCGACTGCTGGATGGCAGACCCGACATCCCGGGACATCATTGGCAAAGGCATCCGGGACAACCGCAGCCACTGGTATATCCAGGGCCACATCGGCTCCACCTGGAAGGACGGCCAATATTTCCGAAGCCGAGACATACAATACGTGCGCCCGGCGTTCGAAGACCTTCTGCAGCGCCTGCAGACGGACTACATCGATCTCGGCATGATCCACTATGTGGACTCCGAGCAGGATTGGGCCCAGATCCAGCACTCGGATTATCTGGATTACATCATGGGCCTCAAAAAGGCCGGTGTCATCCGCCATATTGGCATCAGCTCGCATAACCCGAAGGTCGCAAAGCTGGCTGCGGAGTCCGGCTATGTCGAGATGATCCTGTTCAGCATCAACCCCGCCTTCGATATGCTGCCCGCCAGTGAGGATAGCGACACGTTGTTCGCGGAGGAATTCAGCGCAGAGCTCAAGGGGATCGATCCCGAGCACGCAGCGCTCTACAGCATCTGCGAGCAGCACGACGTCGGCATCACGGTGATGAAGCCCTTCGCCGGAGGCAGGCTATTCGACGCGAAGCGCTCCCCGTTCGGCGTAAGCCTGACGCCGGTGCAGTGCATCCACTATGCCCTGACCCGCCCTGCCGTCAGCTCGGTCCTATGCGGCTATGACACGAAGGAACAGGTCGATCAGGCCGTTGCCTACGAGAACGCCTCGCGCGAGGAAAAGGACTTCGCTTCGGTCATCGCCAACGCGCCGCTCCACGCCTATCGTGGCCAGTGCACCTACTGCGGGCACTGCAAGCCCTGCCCTGCCGGCCTCGACATCGGCATGATCAACAAATTCTACGATCTCGCCACCATGCAGCCGGAGGTCCCCGCCACCGTGCGCTCGCACTACGAGGCGCTGGAGCACACCGCCTCGGCCTGCATCGGCTGCCGCTCCTGTGAGTCCCGCTGCCCGTTCGGCGTGCCCATTGCGGAGCGGATGGAAAAGGCCGCAGCCCTGTTCGGCTGCTGAAGTTCCTTCTGAAACAGCAAATCACGCAGGCCGATTGTCAGCCTGCGTGATTTTCATTTCGATCTTTTATTTTTCTTCCGGCTTTTTCTCCGAGCAGAGCTCCGCTGCCGCATGCAGCCGCTCAGAGGACTCGCGGAATACGTCCTGCACGCCGTCAAGCGCCTGCTTCAGGCGCTCATAATCCGCGTGGAACCGATCGGACAGGCCTGTAATGTCCTGCCGTCTGGCCTTGAGCTTTTCCTCGGCCTGCTCGAACGCGCTGCGCATCCGGACGGCAGAGGCCGCGGCACGCTCGCGCGCCATGCGCTCTGTCTGCTCTGCACGGCGGTAAGCCGTCAGCTCCATCTCATCATAGCGCGGCTTCTGAACGGCCGCTGTGGGCTGCTCTGCGGGCTCCTGCGCCTGCCGGAGCGCAGCGTTCTGCTCACGCAGCTCGGCAAGCTCGGCGCGAAGCTGCGAAAGCTCCTGCTTCTGCCGCTCCGACTCCTCCTGTCGGGCGGCAAGCTCCTTCTTCTGCTGCTCCAGCTCCTCCTGCTGGCGGGTGCGCTCCTCCGCCAGGCGGCGCAGCTCCAGCTCATGCTCGCTCGTCGTCTTCTGAATGAACTGCACCACATCCATGCGGTTGAAGCCGTGCAGGGAGCTGCGGAAGCTATCCGTCGTCGCTGCCATTGCCATTCCTCCCGATTCTCTCCCGATTCGGGAGTTTTTTCTCATTATAGCACGCGGAACGGCGAAAAACAATATATACCACGGAATTTTGACGGATGTTCTCTCCCCTGCCCGGCAAGTTTTCCCATTTTTCTTCTTTACTTTGTCCAAACTATCTGCTATAATAATGGATGCAAATGCGCCGGTGGCTCAATGGATAGAGCATCAGATTCCGGTTCTGAGGGTTGGGGGTTCGAGTCCCTTCCGGCGTGCCATCTCCGGATCAGGCGGGCTGACGATTCATTCGTCGGCCCGTTTGTTGTTTATGCCGAAAAAAACGCGGATGATGCGCCTGTACTTTCTTCTTTCTTCTGTTTTCCGCTATAATCATAGCCGCGGTATCCCGCAAATCAGAACGAGGAGAAAGAAAATCATGAGAAAATGTATCCGCACAGCAGCCGCTCTGCTGCTGGCCCTCGCCCTTGCAGCCGGACTTTTCGGCTGCAGCAAACTTACCCCGATCGTCAGTGGGGGCGACAAACCCCACTCCACGGAGCCTGCGGCCACAGGATCGCAAACGGACACCGAAGACACGCAGAACATGGAAAATGCAGAAGACACCGGTGAGCAGGACTGGGCCGGCGAAGAGGAGTCCTCCGATCCGGCGCCCGTGGAGACGGACCCGCCTGTGTGGGAGGGGCCGGAAACCGTAGTATATCTCGCGCCCTATGACGCGCTGGCCGTGGAATACGGCGGCTATTTCTATTATGTGGACCGGGACGACAATCTCTGCCGCACGACCACGGACATGACGGACTATACGCTCTTCTGCGAGGCGCAGATCCGGGGCGACGTCCGCATCATTGGCATCACGGATGCCGGAAGGATGTACCTGAGCAGCGGCGGGCAGTCGTGCTATGTCGATCTGGCCGAGGGCCGGGACGGCATGGCGGCCGACTACGGCATGGTCGAGTCGCAGACGTTCACAGGCGCTGCCCTCTCCATCGGCATCCGCGCCCTGCGCGGCGGCTGGATGTACTACACAAAGTCCGGCGAAAACGGTCTGTTCCGCGCAAAGATCGGCGCAGTACCCGAGGAGGAAAACTGCATCGTCTTCGACAAGGACATCCGTGAAGCGGCCGTGACCGGCGATTACCTGATCTACACCTACAACAGAGGCAGCCGCGCCGACCTGCAGGTCACGCTGGCAGACGATCCCGACAGCCTGCTGCTCACGATCGAGGGCAACGGCACCTATCCGACGACCATGCTCGCCGGAACGGACGACCGGAACGGGACACCCCTGCTGCTCGTTTCGCGCTATGAGCTCATCGACCGCGGCGCCGAATACTCCGTCTATGACCTTTCGACGCTCGAGCTCGCGACGGACAGTATGCTGGACAGCGCCAAGCTGCCGCGTCTCGGCTATTGCTTCAGCAAAAAGGGGGACGAGATCGTCAGCTTCAACAACTGCCTCCGTTTTGATCCCATCGGGACATTCTCCGACGGCAGCTACAAATACTATCCGAACGCCTACTATACGGACGACTATCTCGTGAGCTTTTTCAGCATCACCTATGCCGGAAACGGCTGGTACTTCTTCGCGGACGCGGATCAGGGCGGCGCGACCCATGCCATTGAGGAAGGCGGCACCGAGCTCATCCCGCTCGTCTGACCCATAAAATCAGCCCGGCTGCCAAATGATGGCAGCCGGGAAAATTTAGGGAAGCTCTGATTAAATCAGCAAGAGTGGATGGCGAGAGATTTTCTGTCAAGTCAAGGTTTGAAAAATGCAGGAATACTTTGTGTATTTCAAGTTTTTCAAACCGATGGATTGGCGGAAAATATCCGCCATCCACCGCAGATGATTTATTCAGAGTTTCCTTAGCTCAAATGTGGTGTCAGGAACGCCGCAAGCGTTACGCTTTCCAGATAATTCTGAATGAGATTGTCCAGCTCCGTCCAGATCGGTTTCGTGCGGCAGTCCTGCGTGCGGTCGCAGGAGCACTGACCGTTTTCCATGCACGAAACAGGGGCCAGCGTGCCCTCCGTCAGGTTCAGAATTTCGGCCAAGGTGTATTCCTCCGGTCGGCGATTCAGCCGGTAGCCGCCGCCCTTGCCGTGAATAGCATCGACGAGCCCGGCCTTCGACAGGACGGTCATGATATTCTCCAGATATTTTCTGGAGATCTCCTCGCGGTCTGCGATCTCCTTCAGGGGGACATATTCCTCCAGCCCGCTTTCCGCCAGATCGATCATGACGCGCAGCGCATAGCGGCCCTTTGTTGAAATCATCATTGCGTATTTCTCCTCAGAGGATCGTTCCGCCGCCAACGACGGTATCGCCGTCATACAGCACAACAGCCTGCCCGCGTGCAATGGCGCGCTGCGGCTCGTCGAACGAGACGTGTACCGTGCCGTCCGCGTTCTGCGTGACGGTCGCGGGCTGTTCCTGCTGACGGTAGCGGATTTTTGCCTTGACGTGCAGCTCGGCGGGCGGCGTATCATAAGCGATCCAGTTGAAATCGCCCGCATCCAGCTCCGTGGTGAACAGGGCCTCATTCGGGCCGAGCACGACGGTGTTGTCCTCCGGGCGCTTCTCACAGACATAGTACGGATGCTCGATGCCGAGGCCCAGTCCCTTTCGCTGGCCGATCGTATAGTGGATGATGCCTGCGTGCTCACCAAGCACATGGCCCTCACGGTCCACAAATGGGCCGGGCTTCGCCTTTTGGCCGGTTCGCAGCTCAATGACGCGGGCATAGTCTCCGTCCGGTACGAAGCAGATATCCTGACTGTCGCGCTTTCTGGCGTTCACAAGGCCATGCTTCTCGGCAATCTCACGCGCCTCGGTCTTGTGCAGCGTGCCGAGCGGGAAGCGCAGATGCGCCAGCTGGTGCTGATTCAGGAAATACAGCACATAGCTCTGGTCCTTGCTGTCGTCCACGGCCTTTTTCAGGAGCCAGCGGCCGTTCTCCTGCTCGATGCGGGCATAGTGCCCTGTGGCGACGGCATCGCAGCCGAGCAGCTCCGCGCGCTCGACGAGTTTGGCGAATTTCATGTAGCGGTTGCAGTCGATGCAGGGGTTCGGTGTCGCGCCGCGCTCATAGGCATCCACAAAGCGGTCCATCACCTGCTCGCCGAAGCCGTCCGTGAAATTGAACACATAGAACGGCATACCGAGCTGATAGGCCACGCTGCGCGCATCCTCGACGTCTTCGAGCGAGCAGCAGCTCTTTTCGCGCGATACCCCGGCGTCCTCATTGTGGAACAGCCGCATCGTCGCGCCGACACATTCGCAGCCTGCCTCAGATAGCAGGAGGGCGGCGACGCTGGAATCCACGCCGCCGCTCATCGCGATCAAGATCTTCTCAGGCTTCACAGTGGTCACAATGCGAGCAGTCCGGGAACTTGGACTCGTCATAGGCGATGCCGTGCTTGTCGTAGTAGTCCTTCACCGCTGCCTTGATGGCCTCCTCCGCCAGAACGGAGCAGTGCATCTTGTACGCAGGCAGACCGTCCAGCGCCTCGGCAACAGCCTTGTTCGTCAGCTCAAGGGCCTGGGACAGAGGCTTGCCCTTGATGAGCTCCGTTGCCATGGAGCTCGAGGCAATCGCCGAGCCGCAGCCGAACGTTTCGAACTTGACATCGGAAATTTTGTCGTCGTCGATCTTCAGGTAGATCTTCATGATATCGCCGCACTTGGCATTGCCGACCTCGCCGATGCCGTCGGCATTCTCGATGATGCCGACATTGCGCGGATGCTGGAAATGGTCCATCACTTTTTCGCTATACAGTGCCATAACTGATTCCTCCTCAGAGAATAAACGATTTCTTGCCCTCGACCAGATCGCGCCAGACCGGGGACATGCCGCGCAGATAGGCGACGATCTCCGGCACGCAGGCCAGAATATGGTCGATCTCCGCTTCCGTGTTGCTCTCGCAGAGCGTCAGGCGCAGCGAGCCGTGCGCAACCTCATGCGGGCGGCCGATGGCCAGCAGAACGTGGCTCGGGTCGAGTGAGCCGGACGTGCAGGCGGAGCCGGACGAGGCACAGATGCCCTTGCCGTCGAGCAGCAGGAGCATGGACTCTCCCTCGATGCCCTCAAAGCAGAAGTTCACATTGCCGGGCAGGCGATGCTCGCGGTCGCCGTTGAGCGCACAGTGTGGAATTTTCGACAGGCCGTCGATGAGCTTGTCCCGCAGGGCCGTGACCTTGGCGATGTTCTCATCCATATGCTCGCAGGCCTCGCGGAAAGCCGCAGCCATGCCGGCGATGCCGCCGACGTTCTCGGTACCGGCGCGCTTGCCGCGCTCCTGGGCGCCGCCCTCGATGAGGTTCGTCAGGAAAATGCCCTTGCGCGCGTACAGAAGGCCGACGCCCTTCGGGCCGTGGAACTTGTGGGCCGAAAGGGAAAGCATGTCGATGTTCTGCTCGCGGACGTTGACGGGCAGATGACCGGCAGCCTGCACCGCATCGGTGTGGAACAGGACGCCGCGCTCGCGGCAGACGGCGCCGATCTCGGCAATCGGCTGAATCGTGCCGATCTCGTTGTTTGCATACATGACCGTCACGAGGCAGGTATCCTCGCGGATGGCGTCCGCGACCTGCTGGGCCGTGACGAGGCCGTTTTCATGAACATCGAGCAGCGTGACCTCAAAGCCCTGCTTCTCCAGCCGCTTCAGGCTGTGCAGGATGGCATGATGCTCAAAGGCGGTGGAGATGATGTGCTTTTTTCCCTTGCGCGCGCCGAGCGTAGCCGCCGTCAGCAGGGCCTGATTGTCCGCCTCGCTGCCGCCGGACGTGAACGTGATCTCCCGGGCGTCGCAGCCAAGGTACTTTGCCATCGTCTCACGCGAAGCCTGCAGGGACTCCGCAGCCTTCTGCCCCAGCGTATACAGGCTCGAAGGGTTGCCGTAGCTCTCACGCAGGAAGGGCAGCATGGCATCCACGGCGGCCTGACTCATCCGCGTGGTGGCAGCATTGTCAGCATAAACGTTCATGTGGATTCTCCTTTATGGTGTCTCCGGCCGGGCCGGAATTGGAATTGTAAGATGCCTCCGGAAGAATTTCCCATCATCCCGGTAGGTTAATAGGATGATATCATATTTTACCCACAAAGTCAATGGGTAGTCCAAAGATTCCCGCGCGTTCGCGAAAAAATCTCAGAAAAGACTTGACTTTTGGCGAAAAATCGAGTATGATATGCAAGCTGATTTCAGTGATCTGATATCGGCGCAAAAGTGGAGAGGTGGCTGAGCTGGCCGAAGGCGCACGACTGGAAATCGTGTAGGCGTTAAAAGCGTCTCGCGGGTTCGAATCCCGCCCTCTCCGCCATAAGTCCACCGTAATTTTGATAGAATTGCGGTGGATTTTTTCTATG
>OLND01001899.1_pt1 | contig 20251 bp, 30 predicted proteins | sample 1672031 | NCBI WGS metagenome assembly OLND01 (sample SAMEA3136638, study PRJEB25190) | human gut metagenome | biome: human gut; feature: human-associated habitat; material: faeces | place: Austria | collected 2013 | reverse complement strand
ATTTTCAAATGAACAAATATGTAGTAATGACGGGCAGAGATGATGTAGTGGTTTTAAACGCCGATGACAACAAGTCGGTTAAGGCATACATAACAAAAGGATACGGCATAACAAACCGCATTAAAGCAAAACATCCGCTTGAAATGAGTGTCGCAAAGATTATCGGAGGAGAGAAACAATGACAGCAAAGCAAATAACAGAATTGCACAATTTGTGTTTGCAGATTAATTTATTTGCAGAAAGACATAAGCAATCACCTATTGCTATGTATCATATGATAGGTGATGAAAATCCATTTACAACTATGATATGTATAGAAATATATCAAACTGAACCGTTCAATATAATCAAAACATTTACATTTTCAACGGATACTATTTCGACCGAAGACATAAAAGGAAGATATTACAGATTAGTTAAGAAGTATTTGAAAGATTTAGTCAAAAAGAATGTGGAGGTGAAAGAGAATGAATGACGAAGTAGAGAACTACAATAATGAAGAATTTATCACGATATTAACTGCACTTGGCAGTAACACAAAAATATTGATTAATGGTAGTGCCGATTTTGAAATACGCCATTCGTGGAATAATGGTGAGCCATATATCAATATTGTTACAAAAGAAAATGACCGTCAGAGCTGGCACTCGTAAACGGTCAAAGGTAATTACATAGATTAATCTATGTTTTACATATATTATACCACAAAAAAATAAAAAATCAAGAAAGGAATGATAAAAAGTGGGTAATGCAAATTTATTAGAGGTTGCTCGTGGAGCAATCGGCGAAAGATTAGACTATGAACTGGGAAAGGTTGTTGATAATATCAGCGACCTAAACACAAAGGCGGACGCCGTAAGAAAGATAACGCTGACGCTGTCGTTAAAGCCGGACAGCGAGCGACAGAACATAAAAATGTCGACACAGGTAAAATCAACACTTGTACCGACAAACAACATTGAAAGTGCGTTGTACTTGACGGAATCAGACGAGGGCAAAGCATTAGTCGAAATGTTGCCGCAAGTGCCGGGGCAAATGTCGATGGACGGCTCGGAGCAAGATGAGCCAAAGGTTATACCAATTAAGAAAGCAATGTAATTTAAGGAGGATAAAGATAATGATTAACAAAGAGTTTATTGAAAAAATCGAGGATATGACAGGACCAAAGGTGATTGAAACCGACCATGGCGCATTTTCAGACAAGCAACTACACAGAATTGAGGACAGATTGATTGATACAACCAAATTGTCAAGTCTAAGTGGTTTAGTCACTATGATGAAACAAGAAATGGACAATTATGATAAGCCATTATTCGTCAGAGTGGTATCACCGGAGCAGGTTGATGTATTGGGTACGGTCAGATATGATATGCAACGTGAAAGACCATATGTTGCATATGCAAAATTCAATAGCTTTGACTTCGACAGTTATATGAGCATTGAAAATATGATTATCTGCCTAAAGTCACGTTTTGCACCGACAGAGGACAGAGATTATCTTGTACAGTTACTCGGCAACATTACCGATCAACAATCAGTTCAGACGAAAGATGACGGTATTACACAGTCAGCAACTGTCAAGAGTGGTATTCAGTTGATAGGTGAACAGAGAATTAAGCCGATTGTTACGTTGAAACCATACAGAACATTTTTAGAGGTTGAACAACCGGAAAGTGATTTCTTAATCAGACTTAAAGACGGCAGAGCAGCACTGTTCGAGGCGGACGGCGGAGCTTGGAAATGTGAGGCAGTAAAAAATATTGCGGACAAGCTAAGAGAATTGCTTGAAGATGTACCGAATGTACATATAATTGAATAATAAAAAAACGGGGGAATTTCATTTCCCCCGCAATACCGTTCAACGGCATATATTATAACACATCGATATTTTAACACATAGAAAGGAAAATGTCAAATGTTTGGATATGTAGACATAGACAGAGAAATAACAGGCAACTACGGCGAGGACAGTTGTGGCGAAGAAGTAGTTGCCTGTACTTGTGACGAGTGCAATGAGCCTATATTTGTAGGCGACAAATACTACGAAATCGCAGATATAGTTGTCTGCGAAAACTGTATAGAGGAATTCGCGAGGACAGGAGAGGTAGATATATGAGTGAAGATATTAAGATATTAGAAAATGCAGAGGGTGAGTTTGGAATTATTATAGTGAACCAACTACCGGTTATATCGGAGCAGTTGGACAAACTGCAAGAGATTATTCAGGAACGTACACAAAGTGCCTTGCAATATGAGTGTACGGAGGATAATTACAAGCAAATAAAGTCAATGAGAAGTGCATTAACAAAAGAACGCACGGAACTTGAAAAACGTTATAAAGAGGCTATGGAAACAGCAATAGCACCGATACAAGCGGTACAGAACAAGTTCAAAAGTTGTATGAGTGTTTACAAAGATACAGACGCACAGTTGAAAACAAAAATAAACAGTGTGGAAAACAGTATAAAGGACATCAAAAAACAAGAGGTTGTTGAATATTTTAACGAGTATGTAGCCTCAAAAAATATTGATTTTCTTACATTTGACAAGCTCGGTATTAACATAACAATGTCGGCAAGTATGAAATCATTAAAAAACGCCGTAAAAGATGCCATTGACAGAGTATCTTGCGATTTAAAAATGATTGAAACGCAAGAGGACAAAGAAGCTATACTTGTCGAGTACAAGAAAAGCCTCAACGTATCGGAAGCAGTTCAAGTCGTCAAGGCTCGTATGCAGGCTATACAAGAGGAAAAAGAAAGAGAGATTGAAAGAAAAAGAGCAGAGATACAAAAAGAAGTTGCCTCACAAAAGGTTGATGAGCAAATAGAAAAGCCGCTCACGCCACCGGAAGTAATCAAGCCGGTAGAAACAGAGATTAAGCCGCAAGAAGAAAAAATATTCGCGGTACAGTTTAAGGCATACGGCACGCGACAACAGTTAAAGCAATTAAAAGAATTTATGAAGAAAGAAGGTATTCGTTATGAATAATCAAATTGCAAGACAAAAACCGTCATTCAGTACGGCGATTACAACGGATAAATTCCAGAGGGCTATAAATAACACATTGCAAGACCCGAACCGAGCAAGACGTTTTACATCATCTATCATTTCGGCGGTGTCTGCCAATCCTGCACTACAAGAGTGCGAGGCAGGAACGATAGTGTCGGCGGCATTGCTCGGTGAAAGTCTTAACTTATCTCCGTCACCACAGCTTGGACAATATTACCTTGTGCCATTTAATGATAACAAAAATCATTGTAAAAAGGCACAATTTCAGCTTGGATATAAGGGATATATTCAGCTTGCGATACGCAGTGGATATTATAAAAAGCTAAATGTACTTGCTATCAAAAAAGGCGAACTCGTTAAGTTTGACCCTTTGGAAGAAGAAATAGAAGTACAGTTAATTGACGACGAAGAACAAAGAGAGCAAGCCGAAACAATCGGCTATTATGCAATGTTCGAGTATCAGAATGGTTTTAAAAAAGCAATTTATTGGTCTAAGTCAAAAATGGAGCAACACGCATTGAAGTATTCACAAGGTTACAAAGCAAGAAAAGGTTATACATTTTGGGAAAAAGATTTTGACGGTATGGCATATAAAACTATGTTACGTCAGCTAATCTCCAAATGGGGCATTATGTCCATTGAAATGCAAGACGTTTATTCAAAGGATATGGCAGTAATCAACGAGGACGGCGAAACAGAATACATAGATACAATCGATACGACGTATACGGAAGTTGAACAGCAAGAACCTGATGATTTCGGGGAACAACAGCCAAATGTTCCTACAGAAGAAGCAGACGAGCCTATGTCGCTTGATGATTTTGATTGATATGGAATATAACATCATCAGCACAGGCAGTAAGGGGAACGCCGTAGTTATTAATGATGTTATACTCATAGATTGCGGCGTTTCGTTTAGAGCGTTAAAGGACGTATACAAGAATATAAAAATTGTGTTATTAACACATATCCATTCGGATCATTTTAACAGGCGAACAATTAAAGCGTTGGCGAATAACCGCCCAACATTACGGTTTGCGGCGGGAGTTCATCTGTTAAATGATTTGGTTGAATGTGGTGTCGATAAAAGCAATATAGACGTTGTAGAGGCGGGCAAGACATACAATTATGGATTGTTTCAAATATCACCTATAAAGCTGTATCACGATGTACCAAACTTCGGATACAGAATATTTATGAACAACGAGAAACTGATATACGCAACCGACACCAACAGTATGAAAGGCATAAAGGCTGAAAATTACGACCTTTATATGATAGAAGCAAATTACATAGATGAAGAAATACAAGAGCGAATACGAGAGAAAGAACGACAAGGACAGTATGCTTACGAGCGTGGTGTTTTACATACACATCTAAGCAAACAAAAATGTGATAATTTCATTTACGAAAACATCGGGCGTAATGGTTCATATGTATATCTACATCAACACGAGGATAGAAATAATGGAAATACAGGGTGTAATCAAGGACTATGACGGCGAATTTCTTACGATAGTCGCACCGTTTGACAATACAAGCGCATTGGAACAGAAGTGTATAACAGATTGTGAAATTCGTTTGAACGACGGACGGAGTATATCGAACAAACAAAGACGTAAGATATTCGCACTGGTGAACGATATAGGTACATACATAAGCGGAATATCAAATAAGCGCGAGTATCAAGAAGAATTGAGGTTGATGAAACTGCTGTACATAATAGACAAGAGTGATAACGAAGCACTTCGCAGGCAACTTACGTTGAATTATTGTGAGTGTTTGGATATTGATATATTCAGTCTGTCGGACGTAGATATGACAACCGCTAAAGATTTTATATCGTGGCTCATTGAACTATGCATAAATCACGATATACCGACAAATGACAGTCTATTAAATATAACAGAGGATATAGATAGGTATTTGTATCTATGTTGTGCAAAAAGACGCTGTGCGGTGTGCGGGAAGAGAGCCGACATACATCACGTCGATACTGTCGGTAGCGGTATAAATCGCAAAACCACACACCACTTAGGTAAGGAAGTTCAGCCACTATGTAGGTTACACCACACAGAGGCACACAAAATAGGTAAAACAGATTTCAACAACAAGTACCATTTAACATCAGTAAAACTTGATGAATACTTGTGTAAGGTACTTGGATTGAAGAAATAAAGAGGAGGAAATGCAATGATAAAAATAAGAGTAGAAAATGCATATACGAACGAAGTATTCGAAACCGAATGTGACGGTGCATTGATTTCAACGCACCAACGCAAAGGAAATAATTGTGTAACACATTCGATTGCCATTGGAAGATTTAATATTAAATTATTAAAACTCATAAAAAAAGATATAAAGGAGATTTTAAAGAGAGCATTTAAGGGGGAAGGAAGAGTTGAATAAAGTTATATTAATGGGACGTCTTACAAAAGACGTTGAAATAAGACAAACACCAAACAATCTTTCAGTCGCGAGATTTACTATTGCGGTAAATCGAAGATTTGCAAAAGACGGCGGACAACAGGCTGATTTCATCAACTGCATTGCGTGGCGTAAGACAGGCGAATTTATCGCACGATATTTCCAAAAAGGCAGTATGATTGCGGTAGTCGGAAGTATTCAATCGAGAAGTTGGGACGGTAATGACGGTAAAAAGCAGTATGCGACAGAAGTTATTGTAGATGAGGCGTACTTTACCGGTTCAAAATCTGAAAGTAGTACAGGCGGTAATACCGATTTGTCTGATAGCGGTTTAGATGATTTAAACAGTCAATACGGTGAGGATTTTGCAACAATCGGTGATGAAGAAGATTTGCCGTTTTAAGAGGTGTAGTGTATGAACAACGGAATTAACTACTTTCCGCTGAACGTACATTTAGATGATAAATTTGAATTAATCGAGGCTGAATTTGGACTGAAAGGGTTTGCGATAGTCGTTAAGTTGTTCCAAAAGATATACGGACAGCAAGGTTACTATTGTGAATGGACAGAAGACGTTGCATTATTGTTCGGAAAGAATGTAGGTTTGGGTGGTGATGCCGTGTCCGAAATAGTGAGAGCCGCGATTAAAAGAGGTATATTTGACAGTGAACTTTATGACAAGTATCAAATCTTGACTTCGAGAGGAATACAAGAAAGATACTTCGAGGCAGTCAGTCGCCGTAAAGAAGTTGAAGTCAGAAAAGAGTACCTCTTAATTAAAGTCGACCAAATTTATAAGAATGTACGCATTTTAAATGAAAATGTAAACATTTCAAGCAAAAATGTAAACATTTCCGAACAAAAGAAAGTAGAAGAAAGTAAAGTAAAAGAAAAGAGAGTAGAAGAAAAGGAACTGCCACGTCTGCCTGTAAGAATTGTTAAGCTATATGAGAACAATATAGCACCTTTGACACCGATTACACTGCAAGGCTTAGATGATTGGCTTAATGCTATGTCAGAAGATGTCGTTGAATATGCTATAAGCGAAGCTGTAAAGAACAACAAACGTAATTACAAGTATATAGAGGCTATATTGCGTAATCACTTTAACGCAGGACGTACCACACTTGCGGAAGTACAAAGTGCAAAGCGAGCGTATAAAGGCAATGAAAATGAGCTTAGCATTAACAGAGACGATAACATTGATTATGATGAACTTGAAAAAATAATGAGGGAGAAAACATAAATGATTGTATTTTCTATAGACCCCGGCAATATACAAAGCGGTTGGTGCATTGTTGACGGAGAAACAATGAAACCACAAGACTTTGGAAAGACCGATAATGATGAGTTGTTAGACAGTTTTGAACGTCTGATAAGAGTATATCAAGTAGACGTTGTTATTATTGAAATGGTGGCGTGCTACGGTATGCCGGTTGGACGTGAAGTGTTTGAAACGTGCGTGTGGATAGGCAGATTTACCGAGAAAGCAAAGCAACTGCAAAAGGATGTTGAGTACATAACACGTAAAGATGAAAAGATTAACATCTGTCACAGTATGAAAGCCAACGACGCAACTATTCGCAGGGCTTTGATAGACAGATTTGCAAAGCACGATTTAAAGAACGGCAAGGGAACAAAGAAAAATCCTGACTGGTTTTACGGCTTTAAAAGTGACATTTGGGCGGCTTATGCAGTGGGGATAACGTGGATTGATATGGAGGAAAACGATGATAATTAAACAAGACAGAGAAAATTTTCATATGTTGAATTTTTTGGATAAGTTTATGATGGGACATAAAGGATACATAGCAGGCGGCTGTTTTAAAAACATTTTCAACGGTGAAAAGATAAAGGACATAGATATATTTTTTGATAACGAGGAAGAATTTTATTGCGCCGTGGAATACTTCGACCGTCAGACAGAAGGATATACAGGCGATAACGCATTGACAGTGCAATATAATTTTTACTACGAAAACGACAATGTCAAGGCATATAAGCATATAGACAGTGGGTTGGTATTGGAGTTATGTCGTAAAAATTTCAATGACGTAAAGTCTATGTTAGAAAATTTTGATTTTACTATATCAAAGTTTGCGTATTTCAAAGAAGAAGTAACGGAGGACGACGGAAAACATATTGAATATAAAGTAATGTACGACGATAAGTTTTTTGAACACCTACATACAAAACGATTGGTAGTCGATGACAAAATGCTGTTTCCAATGTCAACATTTGAGCGAATGATACGATATATCAAATATGGATATATGCCGTGCAGAGAAACAAAATTGAAGATAGCAACAGCAATACACGAAACAAATATTGATGATATTTCGGTCAGCAAAAGTTTGTATGAGGGTATGGATTAATTTATTTTTAGGAGGAATAAGACAATGACAGTCGCAGATTTTTATAAAAAATTCAAAGAATTAATGGAACAAGGATATGGTGAATATACGGTGTCAACTGACGCGGGACTTGCTCCGTTAGTGGCTGAAAAGGCAGAGATATGGGAAGATAGCAAAGAAGTGATTTTGTGATAAAGAAAGTGAGGAACAAAAATGAATTTGATAAAGTGGATTAAGAGAAAAAGCATATTAAAAAAACGTATCATTTTTTTTGAAAAAAAGTTGAAAAACGCATCCGAAAGATATTATAAATGTACAGAAGTGTGACAACCATACTTGTTATTGGTTAACTACAAACGGATTAAAATGGTTAGGACGACAACTTAATATAGTTATAAAAGAAGATGGAAAGGAGAATTAAAATGATTTGTAACTGCAAAAAATGCGTATTCCATAAAGGAGAAACAGAGTGCCTATTACCGAAAAGCGAAAATTTTCAAGTTACGATGAATGACAGAGTAATATCGTGTCTTAATAATATTAAAGACGAAAACGACTTGTCGGCAGAAGGTAAAAAAAAATTGAAAAGTGTCCGGAGTATGTACCGGACAAGAAAGGTTGAGTAGAGCGTGAAAGATAAAATAGCGAAGAAACGCAAGAAAATGCGGCAGAGATTGAAACAGGTAGAACGATGCAAGGAAGAATCAGCATTGGTTGAAAATTTCAAAAAAGTAGCTGAAAAGCATGGTGTCAAGAAATTTAATACTAAAAAGGCACTGCAAGCCTATAAAGTTGTCGAAGTTGAGGCAACCAAAGAGGCGATTGTTAATTCTGTTGTGTTCGTTGTGTGGTATTTACATACAAAGTACGGTTGGAATCAAAAACGATTGGTGCGGTACATAACATATGCGCATAATTATTTACAACACATCGGCAACGAAACACGAACAGTAATACAACTTACTGATGAAATTAAGTCTGAATGTGATTTTGATTATCAGTCATTAATGGCAGATTTTAAACCGTTGACCTTGAAAACAGATACCGTTGACGAAGATGGTATGAAGATGATTATATACAAAATGCAGACGATACTTCCTGTGGTGCTATATCCGTTATATATGCAATTCGGTTGGCGTAAAAAACGTATGGCGGACATCGGACAAACTGCAAAATTTGTATTAATGGATATGATGAACGGCAGAATAAAAACAATTAAAGATACAATACGCAATGATTGTAAAATGGTATTTTATTCAGACGGACGTATTGAATATTTAGACAGGGGGAATTAATTTGACAAAGGAAGAGCTAAAACAGTATCGCAGTATTGTAGCGGAATTAAACGAGGTAAATGACAGAATAAACAGTAATACGGTATACGGTACTGTTACAGGCTCTGACGCTGAATTTCCGTACGTCAAGCACTGTATTTCTGTATCGGGTGTTGAGCCAACGCATATATCGGATGTCGTGTTACGTCAGCGATTGGAACGACAGAAAAATAAAATTGAATTGTTTGTTGCCGGTATATTGGACAGTGAAACACGCCGCATATTCCGATACAGGTACATAGATGGAACGGTAATGCCGTCGTGGCAGTGGATAGCGTTCAAGATAGGACATCACGATGAACAATATCCAAGAAGAAAACATAATAAATTTTTGAAAATGACGAAAATGACGAAAAATCTATGATACAATTTATAATGCGAAAAGAATGAGCAAACAAAAAATAATGCAAAACATATATACAGTGCAATATTTTGTGTTCTATATCTTACCGCTCGTTATTTTCGTAAAAAGGTAGTGTATCATCGTGAGATGATGGGTGAATATCTCAAAATTGATTGGTGGGAATAGGGATATTAAAAAAACGGCAGATTGTATGTGTTAATCATATGCAGTCTGTTTTTATTTGGAGGAAATATGGATTTAAACGATATTAAGGATAAAGCCGAGAATGTTTACGGCGGAGAAAATACAACTGAATATAAAGAATTTGAAGATAAGTTCAAACCGAAGAAAACGACTGATGATTGTTATACACCCGATAATATTTACGAAACGGTTGCGGATTATGTTGCAACACGATTTAAAGTGGATCGTAACAAGTTTGTACGTCCTTTTTATCCGGGTGGAGATTACGAGAAGTATAATTATATGTCTGATAGTATTGTTGTGGATAATCCGCCGTTTTCAATATTGGCACAGATAGTGAAATGGTATCAATCGCAAGGGATAAAATTTTTCTTGTTTGCACCGGGTTTAACTATTATTGGATTAACACGACACGCAAATATAATCTGCGTAGGGTATGGCGTGACATATGAAAACGGTGCAAGAGTTAATACATCGTTTGTAACAAATATGACAGATAATCTGATTGAAAGTAGTAGCAAATTATATAAGCGTTTAGAAAATGCAGATAAAGAAAATTCGCAAAAAATAAAAAAACAATTACCTAAGTATACTTATCCTGATAACATATTGACAGCATGCAGAATGAATACACTTTCGCAATATGGTGTTGATTTTGCGATAAAGCGAGAAAATGGATATTTTATGCGTGATTTAGATAGTCAGCGAAAATTCAAAAAAGGCATTTTCGGTTACGGTTATTTAATATCGGGCAAAAAAACTGCAGAACTTAAAGCTGCAGAACTTAAAGCTGCAGAACTTAAAGCTGCAGAACTTAAAGCTGCAGAACATGTTTGGGAGCTGTCGGAACGAGAGAAAGAAATCATAAAGACTTTGAAATGAAAAATAAAAAAAGAAGTGGAAAGGTGAAAACAATGTTCGAAAGAATAAAGGCATATTGGCAAAAACGAAGATACGAACGAGAACGCAAGAAGTTCATACGCAAATGGAACGAGGAGAATAAAAATTGGTGCGAGTGTCGACACAAATGCAAAGCGTTTAAACGTGCAATGATAAAAAACGGATATACGATGTAGTTAATCATAAAATATGAAAGCGAGGTGATAAGAGTGACTGAAAAGCAAAAGTTGTTTTGTGAGGAATATTTGATTGATTTGAATGCAACGCAAGCGGCGTTAAGAGCGGGATATTCGGAAAAGACGGCGTATTCGATTGGAAATGAGAACTTGAAGAAACCTGAAATTCAGGAATATATTCAAAAACGGCTGAAAGAGAAAGAGGACGCTCTTATTGCCAAGCAGGACGAGGTCTTAAAAACGCTTACGGCTGTTATGCGACGTGAGAAACCCGAAACGGTTGTTGTGACGTGCAAAGCACGTAAATCACACTATGACGACAAGGGCAAGAAAGTCACTGACGAGGCGGAACAACCGATATGTGTTGAAATACCGACAAAGGTGTCGGACGTAAACAAAGCGGCGGAAATGTTGGGTAAATACTACGCATTGTTCACAGACAAATTAAACGTTGACGGTGATATGGACTACAGCATTAAAATTGACTACGGAGGCGGTGACGAATGAACAAAATAACAGTACCGTTCAATCCGATATTCAAGCCTGTACATCAATGTAAAAAGCGTTATGTTGTAATGAAAGGCAGTGCCGGAAGCGGTAAGAGTGTTGATACTGCACAACTGTACATATTGCGTTTAATGCGTGACAAAGGGCGTAATTTGGTATGTGTGAGAAAGTCCGACATAACAAACCGTGACAGTACATTTGCCGAGCTTGAATCAGCCATAAACCGTATGGGCGTTGGCAGAGCGTGGCGAGTTACGCAAAGTCCGTTGTCGTTCACCTGTATAAACGGCAACAAGATTATATTTCGTGGTGTCAACGATAACAAGCAACGCGAAAAATTAAAATCAATTACATTTGCAAACGGTAAATTAACCGATGTATGGATTGAAGAGGCTACGGAGCTTGTGCAACAGGATTTTGAAATTATAGACGACCGTTTGAGAGGTGAACTCCCCGACGGTCTTTTTTATCAGATAAAATTGACATTTAACCCTGTATCGTCAAGTCACTGGATAAAGAAAGTGTTTTTCGATATACAGGACGATAACGTCTTAACGCATCAAAGCACATATTTAACAAACCGATTTTGTGACGAGGCATACAGGCAACGTATGCTACGTCGTAAAGAAGTTGACCCTGAGGGCTACAGGATTTACGGCTTGGGCGAATGGGGCGAAACAGGCGGATTGATATTCTCAAATTATCGCATTGAGGAATTTGAAACAGATATGAGCCGTTTTGACGCTATGGCAATAGGACAGGACTTCGGATTTAATCACGCAAATGCTATATTGACGTTAGGTTATAAGGACGGCGATATTTACGTTTGTAATGAACTGTATGTACACGAAATGGACACGACAGAGATTATCCAAAAGGCTGACGGGAAGTTCAGCAAAAGTCTTGCAATGTGGTGCGACAGTGCAGAGCCGGACCGTATAAAAATGTGGCGAAAGGCAGGCTATCGCGCAAGGGCAGTTGTTAAAAATCCGAACAGCATACAATCGCAGATTGACTGGTTAAAAGGCAGAAAGATACATATTCATCCGTCTTGCGTGAATGTAATCAAAGAGATACAGCAATGGCGTTGGCGAGTTGATGAAAAGTCGGGCGAATATACGGACGAGCCTGTCAATGTATTTGATGACGCAATGGCGGCGTTGAGATACGGTGTTGAGAGTTGGCGCAAGGATAAGAAAGCTAAAATCTATTCAAGAGAGGAGTACGGAATATGATAATTGATGAAGATATAGTCGCAGGCGGTGTGACACCGTTCATCATAACAAAATTGATTGAACGGCACGAGCGAGAGCGACAGAGATACCGATTATTGCACGATTACTATATGGGCGACCACCGCATTTTAAGCCGCAGAAAAAGAGGTAAAAACGTGGCAAACAACCGCATAATGTGTAATCACGCAAAGTACATAACGGATATGACGCAGAGTTATCTTGTCGGCAATCCTGTAACGTATGCGGTGTCGGACGAATACGATATTGAGGCAATCAAAAACGAATATTTGGAACAGGATATGCCGAGTGTTGACAGTGAAATCGTAAAGAATATGAGCATTTACGGCAAAGCATATGAACTGATTTATGCAGACGAAAAAAGCAAGCCGAGAAGTGTACGATTGGATCCGGAGCATACATTTGTATGTTACTCACAGTCGGCATTTGAAAAGCCGTTGTTTGCGGTGTATTACTACAAAAAATACGACCTTGACGGCTACTGCACAGGCAGTATTTGTCGCGTGTATGATGAATCGTTTATATATACATACACAGGTCTTGACAGCTATACGGCATTGTCATTGCAAAATGTTGAACCGCATTACTTTTTCGATGTACCTATTATCGAATACAGAAATAATACGGAAATGCAGGGCGATTTTGAACAGCTTATAACGCAGATTGACGCATACAATGTGTTGATGTCAGACCGAATTAATGACAAGGAACAATTCGTTAATTCGCTGTTATTTTTGTGTAATTGCGACCTTGACACCGAACAGGCAAAAAAATTATTGGTAGAACGTATCTTAATGGGCGACGGTGATGCAAAGGCGGAGTATCTATCAAAGGTGTTGAACGAGGCTGATACAAAGGTGTTGCGTGACGACATCAAGGACGATATACACCGTTTGTCACACGTTCCTGATTTGTCGGACGAAAGTTTCGGCAATAATTTGTCGGGCGTGGCGATAAAGTATAAGCTGTTGGGATTTGAACAGCACGTCAAGAACAAAGAACGTAATTTTGCTAAGACGTTGAGAAAACGTTTGGAGATTTACAACAATTTCTTAGTGACATTAAACGCAATGAAAGAAGTGCCGTCGCACAGGGTTGACATCGGATTTACATATAACTTGCCTGCAAACGAACTTGAAATAGCGCAGATGATTAATTACCTCAAAGGTCTTGCGTCTGACGAAACATTATTAGAGCGTCTGCCGTTTATAACAGACGCAAAGGAAGAAGTTGAAATCGCACGCAGAGAGCAAGCGGAAAAGTCCGCCGAGGATATGCGTATCGCTGAAAGTTCGGCAAGGAAAGTAAACTACAATGAAGAGTAAGGCATATTGGGTAAAACGTGCCGTTGAAGTTGAAACATATTTGCAATCGCAAGCGGACAGCGTTAAGGACGGTGTAATTAAGGCATATGAGCGAGCAATCAAGAATGTAAACAATGACATTGAGAAAACGTTTAAAGCCTATATTTCAACCGATATACCCGAAAAAGAGGCACGTCGGCTGATGAGTATAGCCGACAGCGACAAACAGTACGAAGAACTGCTTGAACTGTACGACGAAACAGACGACAAGACAGTCAAAAAGGAAATTCTAAACCGCATAAATGCACAGGCATACGGTGCGAGAATTAGCCGATTAGAGGGACTGAAACGTAATGTATATATTTACTTTAGGCACGTTGCAAACGAGGCTATAAAGGAGCAAAAGAAACTGTATGACAGTGCGGTAAAGACGGCGTATTATACGAATATTTTTGATACCGCACAAGGTTTAAACTGCGGTATTGATTTTTCACTTGTACCGCAAAAGGCGGTTAATATGGTATTAAGAGAGCCGTGGCACGGTCACAACTACAGCGAGAGAGTGTGGATACATAACGACAGATTTATACAGGCAGTCGGACAGACGATTGAGGACGGTATAATCAGCGGTCACAGCGTAAGCCGTATGACTGACAAGCTGATTGATTACGTCAAAGATACTGCACCGGGTGGAATACGAACATCAGCCGAAACACTTGTACGAAGTGAAACGGCTCATTTTATGAACCAAGGTCAGAGAATGGCATATGAGGAAATCGGTATAAAACAGTATCGTTTTGTTGCGGCACTGTCTGAATTGACGTGTGACAGGTGCGGAAGTCTTGACGGTAGCGTGTTTGATACCGACAAAGCCGTTGAGGGCGAAAACTTCCCACCGATACACCCACGTTGTCGGTGCGTTACGATTATGGCAGACGTGAATTTAACAAGCCGTATCGCCCGTGACCCGTTGACGGGTGAAAATTACAAAGTTGACGGCAGTATGACGTTTGACGAATGGAAAAACGGTTTGTCGGACGAACAAAAAAATGCATTAAAATATGTTGCAAATAGTGAAAAACGTGGTATAATAAAAGCAAGGAGTGGTTCGGTTGCACTTGAAAACCAAAGATATGGAAGAAATAAAGTTACACTTGTGAATAAAACTTATATTGAAAGCGGAGAATATAAACGTAAGTTTGATAATATAAGTGAAAATAAAGCGGTTAATAAAACATTATATGATTGTGCAAAAGCGGCGTTAAAGCACAGAAGCGGCACAAAGTTTGAAGATATGTATTGGATTGACGGTAATACGGGTGAAATTATAGCAAGCGCACTTAATGAAAAAGAAACAAGCGGTGTTGTTAAGTCTAAACGTCGGAATAAGGTTTTGGCACGATATGGAAATATTTATGCCATACATTCCCACCCTGCAAGTATGCCGCCGAGTGCAACAGATTTTAATTGTTTCTTTGAACAGGGATATAGTAAAGCTTTTGTTGCTTGTCACGACGGAACTTTGTATTCGTATACTTCGGAACAGGAAGTTTCTATAGAGTTATATAATCTATACGTAAGCAAGTTTGCAAGTAATGGTTATTCTGAAAAAGAAGCACAGTTAAAAGCATTAGCAAAATTAAAAGAAAATCATAAAATAGATTTTTGGGAGGTGGTTTAAATGCCTAATTTTCTTATAGATGACAGACCTGTTGACTTATCACAATTTGAGGGATTTACAAGTGAAGATATAGACGAAACAATAATGTATTTGGAAGAACAGGAAAGATTAAGGATTGAACGAAGTAGACATCAGACAAAATCAGAACAAGTTGAGGACTTAAAACGTTGTGAATGCGAGTATAAGACATATATAGATAATATTCGCAAGAAAAGACTTTTGAAAACAGGATAAATATAAAGCACGTTGTTAGACGTGCTTTTTTGATACATTGAAAGGCGGTGATAGTGTGAGAGTAGGCACAACATACACATAGAAGAAAGGAATGGTGATCCGATTATCTCCCTGTTAGACGTGGGGTTATACGTCTTATTTTTATACCTAAAATTACAAGAAAGGAATGATTTGAATGGCAGATACAGCAGAGCAAACAGAAAATCAAGAGCAAGAGAAGTCCGCAGAGCAGAAGTCAACCGAACAAAAAGACGGCGACAATCAAAAGGCGATTGATGACGCAGTAGCGGCGGCAAAAGAGAAGTGGGAAAAGGAAGTTGAAGAAAAATTAAAAAAAGCCGAAGAAGAGGGCATGAGAAAAGCCAAGTTGACAAACGAGCAAAGAAAAAAAGAGGACGACGACAAGGAACGAGCAGAATTTGAAAAAGCAAAGGCAGAGTTTGAACGTGAAAAAATCGTTGCATATGCCGAAACGGAACTTGCCAAAGTCGGATTGTCTGCCGAGATTGCAAAGTACATTGCAGCAGAGGACAAGGATAGCACAAAGGCGGTTATTGACAAGATAAAAGAAAGCTATGACAAAGATGTACAAGCAGGTGTTACCGAGCGTTTAAAGGGTAAAACACCGGATTTAAACGGTGGCAGTGGCGGTCACAACACAGGCAGTTTTATGGACATAATCAGAGAAAATCAAAGATAGGAGTGAAATAAATGGGTTATTTAAAAAATGAATTGACAGGTTTTGTGCCTGTCGAGCAAGCAACAGAAATCATCAAAATGGTGACAAGGGGTTCAAGTGTTTTAAGAATGGCGAAAGTCGAGGAAATGAAACACGAGAAAAAGAAGTTTAACGTACTTACAGACGGTCCGGGTGCTTACTGGGTCGGTGAGGGTGAGAGAATTAGGACAAGCGGTGCTACTTGGATTCACCCTGAAATCGAGGCGAAGAAGTTAGCCGTTATTATTCCGGTAACAAAAGAGAAGTTGGAAGATACAACTATCAGCGTATTTGAGGAACTAAAGCCGGAAATCGCAGAGGCATTCTACAGAGCGATTGACGCGGCGTGCATTTTCGGTACAAATTCGCCGTTCAAGACAAACATTATGAACGCTATAGACAGCAAGCATATGGTTGTTATAGACAACACAAATATTGATATTGCTATATCTGACGCAATGTCAATAATTGAAGAAAACGGCTATGACCCGTCGGGATTTATCGGTCGTATCGGTGTTAAGAATATGCTTAGAAAATTGCGTGACGCAAACGGCGCACCCGCATATGTCAACGGTACAACAGGCGGTGAGCTGTACGGTCAGCCTATCGAATTTGTGCGTAACGGGGCGTGGGACAACAAACGTGCCGATATTATCACAGGTAACTTCAAGTATGCCGTTGTCGGTATGCGTGCAGGTATCAATTACGAAATTCTTACCGAGGCTACACTACAAGGCACTCTTGACAGTGACGGTAAACCGCTATCACTTGCAGAGCAAGATATGGTTGCAATCAAAGCTACTATGCGTTTAGGTTTCCTTGTGGTTAAGGACGACGCATTTGCCGCATTTAAGAACGGTGTTCCGACACTTGGCGAATTGACAGTTGAATCGGTTGCAGGCACAACAGGCAACACTGTTATTACGGTATCGCCAAAGCCTATCGGCGGTCACAAGTTGGTTTACAAGACTGCCGCAAGCACCGCTCCAAGCGTTGCATATGACGACGATTTGTCGAAGTGGACAGAGTTTAACAACGGTGACGAAATCACTGCGACAAACGGTCACAAGATTACAGTTGCGGAAGTTACCGCAGACGGCAAGGCGAGAAAGTCGGGCAGTGCCGACGTTGTAAGCGGTGAATAATATGGAACAGTTGGGGACACTAAAAATGTTGTTGGGAATTAAGGACGACGAGCAAGACAGCTTGTTGTCCTTTTTGATTGAGGACACGGTTAATATGATTATGGCGTATTGTCATATTGATGTACTGCCACGTCAGCTTGAAAGCCTTGTTCCGAAGATTGCGGCGGATATGTACAGGGCGAAAGGTTACGGGGACAGTAAAAGTCCCGAAGTAGTCAAGAGCATAAGTGAGGGCGAACGTTCCGTGACATATACCGAAACCGACAACGATAAGATTTTCAGCAACTATTATAAACGCCTTGACCCGTTCCGTAAACGAAAGGGGCGTGTTCCGAGTGACATCAGTATTCAGTGATTTTTACGATAAATCACAAAGTAATTTTTGACTATCTTTTCAAAAGTTCTTATATGCCGGTATAGCCTATTGTTACAGGCTTTTCCGGCATTTTTCATTGTGGAAGATACTCTCAAATCTTCTTATATCCCCGTATGTTTTTGTGTTCAAAAGTAGTATGTGGAGTAGTAAATTCTCCATTTACTACTATGCAATCAGCCGCTTCATTTCGGTTATTGACGTTTCGGAAGTTGTGTGTGCGTAATAGTTCAGCGTCATATTGATGTTGGAATGTCCCATGATGTATTGCAATGCTTTAGGGTTCATTCCCGCATTTGCTAACGTGGTGCAGAATGTGTGGCGTAAGGTGTGCGGTGTCATTACCTTTGGCAATGCTACCTTTTGCGTTTTGTTGTATTTCCTTACAAGCCCCCGGAACATACTTTCATAGTTGACTGCCACTTTTGGCAAGCCGTTCCGGTTAAGGAACAGAAACTTTGTGTAGCCCTCTAAAATAACAGGCTGTGCATATTTTCGTTTGTTCAGCACCCGTTGAAATGCTTCCAACACTTTTTCACTCATAGGAATAACCCGGTTGCCGCTTTTCGTCTTAGGCGTTTCCACATAGTAGCCCACATCTGCAATCTTCAAAAGTTGGTGGTCTACATTGATAAGCTGTTTGTCTAAGTCAATGTCAGCTTCCGTCAGTCCGCAGAGTTCCGAAATGCGAAGCCCTGTCCCTAACAGTATGATAATCTCGTCGTAGTATTTCTGATAGACTTTATCATGCTGTACAAAGGACAGAAAAGCCGCTTCCTGCGTAGGGGATAGAGGTTCCTTTGGTTCCGTATCATCTTCAAGGACTGTGTTCAACTGGAAGTCAAATGGATTTTTACGAATACAATCGTCCTGTATGGCTGTGTAAAAGGCAGCCTTTAAGGAACGCTTGTGGTTGTTGATAGTCTTGAAGCCGTAACCTTTTTCTTTCATGCGTAACGCCCATTCCTTTGCGTCGGAGAGCTTCACATTTTCAATCCGGCAGGCTCCAAGTTTATCCTCCTGCAAAATCCGCATGAGCTGTTTTCGCCCCTGCTTTGTACCATGCCGCACATTTGCCCGGTGGCGTATCTGCTTTGCGTAGAGTTGGCAGACCGTCATTTTCTTTCCGATATGGTCGATACCGTCGTCAAGGTCTTTTTGGATTTCTTTCTCTTTTTCCCTCAACGCTATATCGTCGCGCTTTCCTGCCGGGGTTTTGTCCGTAGGCACTAACTTCCAAGAATAAACAAACTGCGGTTTCCCAAAGGTATCTATATATTTGTAGGCATATCTCCCGTCTTTTCTCTGGCTCTCTCCGGTGCGGAGAATACGATTTTTATTATCCCGTCTTTTTTCCGACATCGTTATGCTCCTTTCCATAATGGAAAGAGCCTTGATATGCTTGACTACATTGTACCACATTCAAGGCTCGATTTCACTATCAGATTGCGTCCACCGTATCAATCATTTTTTCAAACTGCTTACGCTTAATCTGAATACGGTTTCCGTTCATCATTACCCAGTCCGGGACGGGATTTTCTTCTGCCAGTTTCCGCAGCTTGCTTTCTCCGATACGGAAATATTTTGCTGCTTCTTCTATGGTAAGAGTGTACTTTTCCCAAATCGGCACGTCGTTATTGTTCAATTTGTCGTCCCCCTTTCTTAATGGGTCAAAAATCAATCTGTAACATAGGCTTTAATCGGACGGCTATTAGCGTAACCTCATGGGACTTGCACCCCTCCGGCGGTCTGCCGAAGCCCTACCCATTGCCTGCGACGCTTCTAACGCTCGGACTATGGCTGTAAGGAAGTATCATTATGTATTCTGTGCGTTATCGCCCGCAGGCTGCTATCCCTGCTTTACGGTGTGGTATTTCTCGCTCGCTTTTCTGTTAAGAGAAAGGTCATGGCGTACCCGCCGCATGGCTCGGCACAAAAGGAACGTATCCGATTTGCCTTATGCTGCGTCGCCGTTCTATTGCGCCGCTTTCTTTATCAAAGAGCAGGGGGCTGTCTTGCGGTATGGAACGGAAAAGGGGAAAGAAGCGTTCCAATATCGCGTAGGTTATTCAGCCCGAAAAGTGAGGATAGCCCTCATCAGTCTTGCTTGCAGCCGTTCCCGAATATCCTCGTCAACGCCATAATAGACATTGCCGCGCTCGTCGTAGAGCTTCCGCATGGAAAGACTTGCTATGTAGCCGCTGAAATGCTGCAAGACCATTTTCATAGCGTCCGGGTCGCCTTTGCTCGCCGCCAAAATAACGGGATAGGGAACAAGGGCATTTT
>OLND01001896.1_pt1 | contig 20262 bp, 17 predicted proteins | sample 1672031 | NCBI WGS metagenome assembly OLND01 (sample SAMEA3136638, study PRJEB25190) | human gut metagenome | biome: human gut; feature: human-associated habitat; material: faeces | place: Austria | collected 2013 | reverse complement strand
AATCCTGCCGGTCGATGTACTGTTGGGCAATGGCGCCCCCGGCATGGTATTCCCCGTTGCTGATGAGGATGTGGGCGGCGCTCATGTCGGCAAACAAGTTGCTGTAGCCGCTGGCGGTGCCGTGGTGGGGCGCTTTGAGGATATAATAGCCGTCGTAGAGCTGGTCCATGATCTCCAACATGGTTATTCCTCTGAAGGATTGGCGTAAGGGCATGGAGTTCATCGAGTCTGGCGAAGGCCTCCGTGTAGTTCTGGAGCCGTAAGAAGAACTCATTCTTGTTGTATGAAATAGCAAGAGACTTAAAAAGGGTGCTGACACCACGGTGCCGGCACCCTTTTTCGCAAAATTTCGATGTGTCGAAAGGCATATTTGATCGTTAGGAGAATCCAATGGCAGGATTGCAGGGAGTTAAAGTAATTGAGCTTACCCAGTATGCAGCTGGCCCGGCCGCAGGTCGAGCCCTTGCTGAAATGGGTGCTACGGTTATTAAGGTTGAGCCGTTTACGGGCGATGAGCAGCGTACTCAGGGCTTGGCTTGGGGCATGAGATTCCGCACCGAGTTTGACGACGTGGCATATGATTGCGGTTCCTTCAACAAGGAATGGACCGCAATCAACTGCAAGAGCCCTGAGGGTCTGGAAGTTATGTATCACCTTCTTGAGACGGCAGATATCTTCCTTACTTCTCTTCGCTCGGGCGCACTGAAGCGTCTTGGTCTTGACTATGAGACGTTGCACGAGAAGTTCCCTCGTTTGGTTTGGGCTCAGAACCGTGGCTATGGCGAGCATGGCCCCATGAAGGATGCTAAGGGCTTCGATGCAACCGCATTTGCTGCCCGCTCTGGTTTTGTAAGCGCAATTCCCCAGGCAAACGCACACTACGAGCCTGGCAATTCCCCCATCGCTTTTGGTGACTGGAACACGGGTTGCGCACTGACTGCAGGTATTCTGGGCGCTTATGCTGGCGCTCTTCGCACCGGTGTTGGCGATAAGGTCACGGGCTCTCTGTATCATGTTGGCACTTGGGGCATGACTTCTGCCCTGATCGCTCAGCAGCAGGGTTGCGATTACCCAAAGGATCGCATGGAGGCAAAGTGCCCCACCAACAATTCATATGTATCTTCCGATGGCATCTGGTTCCTCATGTGCTTCGGCAACTACAACAAGTATTGCAAGTTGGTATTCGATACTTTGGAGATGGATCCGAAGTACTACACCGAAGAGCAGTACAACACGCTTGAAGCACTGGCTGACAATGGCAAGTATGTCGAGGTCGTAGCTGAGATGCATCAGGCATGCAAGAAGTTCACCTATGAAGAGCTTGAGAAGCGTTTCCGCGAGAACGACATTCCGTTCGAGAAGATCCAGACCGTTACCGACGTTCTTCAGGATCAGGAAGCATTCGACAACGACCAGCTCCGTTACATGAAGTACGAGAAGCAGGGTCCTTCGAGCCCCTATGGCGAAGAGGAAGATTACGTAATCACCACCATGCCGTTCCGTCTGGACAGCATTGGCGACCCTGTTCTGCGTCGCTCCCGTCCTACCGGTTACGACACGCGCAGGATCCTCAACGACTATGGCTATGACGATGCAACCGTCGACAAGCTTGTCGAGGACGGCGCAGTAATGTGCTACACCGGCGATCCGCTGCCCGCTTCCGTTTTGGAGCCCAGCTACGGACCGAATTCCAAGAGGGACTAGGAGGATACTGACATGTCACGAGCAAACACTCCATTTTCTGGGCTTACCGTCCTCGACTTCTCCCGTTACCTGCCAGGCGGTTATGCAACCCAGGTACTCGCTGACCTTGGTGCAACGGTAATCAAGGTTGAAGATACTGGTCTTGGCGACTTCATGCGTCACGACTATCCCACCAAGGGCGGCGGCATTTCCTACTACATCACCGCACTTGGTCGTAATAAGAAGTCGGTTTCGCTGAATCTCAAGAACGAAGAAGTTGTTGATTGGTTTAAGAAGATGGCCAAGGAAGCCGACGTTATCGTCGAGAGCTTCCGCCCTGGTGTAACCAAGAAGCTGGGTATTGACTACGATACGATCAACGAGATCAACCCTCGTATCATCTATTGCTCGATTTCCGGCTATGGCGCCGAGGATCCTCGCTCCAAGAAGGCCCAGCATGACTTGAACATGCAGGCAACGAGTGGTTATCTGTCCGTAAACCATGGCTCCACCTCGCCTTTGCATCTGTGCGACCTTTCTTCCGGCATGGTTGCAGGCCAGGCTCTTCTTGCAGCTCTGTATGCTCGCGAGCAGACTGGCAAGGGCACGTACATTGATACTTCGATGTTCGATTGCTTCGTTTGGTGGAACTCGCTTCTTGATTCTCGCTGGTGCTTCAACGACGGCGAGTGCAAGCGCGACGACCTCGAGTATCCTTCCACTGCTTACAACGTGTACGAAACGGCAGACGGCGGCAAGCTTGCTCTTGGCATGGTTGAATCCAAGTTCTGGGAGCCCTTCTGCGATGCAATCGGTCATCCTGAAATCAAGGGCGACGGCTTGAAGCGTCGCTGGGAAGCTCCTGAGTCATTCAAGACTGTTGAAGAGGTTATCAAGAGCAAGCCTCTGGCAGAGTGGATGGAATGGCTTGAGGACAAGGACTTCTGCATTGCTAAGGTCAACACCAAGACCGAAGCAGTTGAGCAGATTACGCGTGAGAACCCCGAGGCTTTGGCATGGGTTGACTTCCCCCGCGTAGGCCGTGTTCTTCAGACTGGTCTTCCTCATCATCTGTCCACCATCCCGGTTAACATCGCTGATTTCGAAGAGGCTTCTGTCCTCGGTGGCGATACCGCTGAGTACCTTAAGAAGGTCGGCGCAGACGATGAGACCATTGCTCGTCTTAAGGCAGAGGGCGGTATCCGCCTCGGTGACGACATCGTTCCCGAAGAGGATCGTGCTCCTGTAGCTCCAGTTGAATAGAAGTTGACAGTTCAAGCTGCTTTAATGAAAGGCGCCCCTAGTGGGCGCCTTTCTTGTTGTTCTGCTGCGTGTGAGGTGGGGTAGTCGATCTTGATCAAGGTGCTGATGATGTCATAGGGGCATTCCTGTGGCTTCGTCAGAGTTTTGCGTTTTGTGGGGCAATCCGCCGAACGTGCGCCAGCGAAACGAACGGCGGTTAACCTGTGTCTGCAATTGGCGATCTGTCTTGCGCAAAGGCAGGGTAGGGTGGTTTGCTCACTATTGTTAAAACGATCTAGCTGAACGTGTTTTACCTGTTTGCTCGCTGAATAACTATTTTCTTGCGATAAACCAATTATTCAGGCACGACAACCAAAAGCTATTCATTTGCCTTATAGCTTTTTAAGAAAACTGACACCCTTCGGAATTTGAAATATAACCTGTTCACCGTAAAATAAGACCTGTAAGCAAAAGCTTATGAAACTGCAACGGTTAGGGGGACCAATGAATCCTAAAGCTACCATTACGGATGAGCAGTTCCAGGCGTACCTCAAGCAGATCCGCGAATTGGCAGAGGGCCCATTCGACGAGATGCAGAAAGAGATTGAGGTAACCAATACTTTCCCGGAGAAGTTCTATGAACTCGCCAAGGAAAACGATCTCTATCGCTTCTATCTTCCCGAAGAGTACGGTGGATGGAACCTCAACGAGCTCGAGATCCTGAAGGTTCAGGAAGAGTTCTCTCGTGGCCCTGGCGGAATGCGTATGCATCTCCATCATGCTGCTGACATGAACTGGCGTATCCTTGAGGACTACGGCAAGCAGGAGCTGAAGGATCAGCTCATGGACAAGTTCCAGGACAAGACTATTTACTGCAACTTCGCTATCACTGAGAAGACCGGCGGTACGGGCGCAGACCTTCACACCACCGCAGTTAAGCAGCCTGACGGTTCTTATATTCTGAACGGCGAGAAGTGGCTCATCTCCCACACTGACTGCTCCGATTACACCTATGTAATCGCAGTAACCGACCAGGAAAGCGATAAGGACTCCCGTCTTTCCGCATTCCTCGTTCCCAACGACGCACCTGGCTTTGAAATCATCCCTATGCCCCACATGATGGGTTGCAGGGGTGCTGGCCATGCAGGTTTGAAGTTCACCAACCTCAAGCTCGATCCTATCTACCTGCTCGGCGAAGAGGGTCAGGGCATGGAAGTTGCTATCCACTCCCTGAGCGTTTCCCGCGTACACATCGCTTGCTCTAACTTGGGCATGGCACAGCGTATGCTCGAGATCTCCCTCAAGCGCGCTGCTGATCGTGTAACCTTCGGCAAGCCGATCATCAAGCGTCAGGCAATCAAGATGAAGATTGCTAACATGCAGATGATGATTCATGCACTGCGCACCTTGGTTTACGACTTCGCTCGTGACTTCGACATCGACCAGAACAACGAGTTCATCGACGAGAAGGCTGCAATCTGCAAGCTGTTCTCCATCGACACGGTTCGCCTGGTTTCCGATGAGATGCTCGAGATCTTCGGTGGCGACGGCTACTTCGAGGATTCTCCTTACGGTCCTACCGAGCGTCTGTATCGTGACTGCCGCGCTATGTGGCTCGAGGAAGGTGCTCCTACCGTTCAGCGTATCACCATCGCTCGCGAGTGCGAGAAGCATGGCGGCCGCATCGAGTACCTGCACTAAGGCTTCCTGAAAGATTGCGATTGCAAATCTTTTGACAAACCTGGTCATTTAAAGGCCTCTGTCCTATAAACTGGGACGGAGGCCTTTTTTTATGCGAGGTGTGAGGGGTCGCAATGAATCTATCGCAGTTAAGGTATTTCAGAAAACTGGCACAGGTCCAGCATTTTACTCGGGCAGCGGAAGAGCTGTTTATTACTCAGCCTGCTCTCTCCAATTCCATTAAGCAGTTGGAGGGCGAGCTTGGTATTCCCCTATTCGAACAACACGGTCGCAACGTTCGACTTACGAAATTCGGCAAGGAATTCAACGAATACGTGTCTGAGGGTCTCGACGTTATAGGCAAGGGAATCCAAGTAGCGCAGGAACATGCGAATAGTCTGTCGGGAACTATCGATATTGGCACAATTTTTACTCTGCAGGCGGACTACCTGCCGGCTCTTTTGAGGGAGTACCGTTGTCGGTATGGCACCCATGTTGATGTGCGTCTGTATCAAGGGTTAACCCAAGGTTTGGTCGAAAGCCTTACCGACGGAATGTACGACATCGTGATCGGTGCGTATGTCGAAAATCGTCCCGACTTGGAATTCATTCCGGTTTCGGCTCAAGACTTGGTGGCCATTGCCCACGAAGATAGTCCTTGGGCTAAGAAGGACAGCATTTCGCTTGACGAGCTTAAGAACACCGAGATTGTTACCTATCGCCCCGAAACGCCCGTTGGCGCTGAGGTGAAAGAACTGGTTTCCGCTCATGACCTTACTGTGCGTCAATGGTGCGATGATGAGATCACTTTGGGAAGCGTGGTTGATGTTGAACCTGAATTGGTGGGCATTTCGCTGAAAACGCTGGGTCTTGCTCCATTCCCTCAGCTGCATACGCTTCGAATCAAGGAAGTCGAGCCCGGTTTCCATCCGGTGTATTTGATTTACCGCAAAAACGCTCATAAGACTCGTGCGGTAGAAAATATCATTTCGCTTGCGGAAAGCCTTCGATGGGATCCGGCAACCGAGACGCTTCGCGAGAAGGGTGCGAAGGCGGATAGCTAATTGTGGGGTTGGGACCAATTGTCAACCTGCTTTTTCGTGATCATCGGACATGCTTTTGAGGGTCTATAGTTAAGTTCCCCAGAGGGGAGGGCGCATGCTAGACAGGATTGCTAACGTAGTTCCGTACGTAGCATTTCTTGTTGCGCTCTTTTTCGTGGAACTGCAGTTGTTTGGCGTAGAAGATGCGCTGCTGGGCGTTATTTTCCAGTCGTTCGCTCGAACAATGGTTGAATCTGCGGGGCTTTCGTTTGTCAATTACCTAAAGCATGCTGCGTTGTTTCTTGTAATGAGCTTTTGCTCGTCGCTTGCGGGCCTTCATCCTGTGCTGCTGGTGGCTGGTAGCGCGGTATATATGTTCTGCATTACCTTGATGAATTCCGATGATTACCTCCCTCGAAATTTCTTCATGCTGGGTTTGGGCTTTCTGCTGTTGGAGATCTATCCTATTTCTGCGCATGAGATACCGATGCGCATGGTGGCAACCTTGTTTGCCGTTGCCTGTACCACTGCGTTTATTTATGCCATGCGCTACTTCTCGGCGCAAAGCGAGATAACCCAAGATCGAGGCTTCGTTATGAGGGCGTTCGATGACATCGGATTTCAACTGATCGATCTTTCGAACCTCGATGTGAGCAAACTTGATGCTCATAGGGTGTATGACATTACTCGAGAGTATTGCAGCAAGGAGTATGGCAACGTCTTCCGCCAAGGCGGTGTATTGAGCGGGCGGCAGCGGTATACGTTTTCGCTTTTGATATGCGCCGAGCAAATAGCCGACATGATGCACGGCGCCTCACGCAACGTGCATTCTATGGAGCAGGCAGAACGCGACTATCTGCTCGATCTATCCGAAGTTTTTCTGGGCTTTGGGCAAGGGCGCATCAAGCAGGTTTGCGCCATGATATCGGCGCTTCAGGAATTTCTCGATACGCATCGGTTGGAAAACCTCGAGCACGATACAGCGTGGCGCGCAACGCTAGAGGCGATGATGTGCACGTTGAGCGACAGTAAGGCATCGCGTGATAATTCAACGCCGTTTGGATTGGGTGTTCGTTACCGACTGCACTTTATCAAGGACAACTTCAGTCTTAAGAATTCTCAGCTTAGGTTTTCTATTCAGCTTGGCGTAATCGTTGGAGTGTCCTTCGCGGTTTCTGAGCTCATGCTGCTCTATATGGATACGCGCTTCGGCGCATGGATTCCCATCACTTCGTTCCTGATGATGAACACGTACCGCGATGAAACGATGAGAATGATGGGAAAACAGCTTTTGGGCATGCTGGTTGGCATGGCGGTGTTCGTGGCCGTCACCCATTTCATCCCCGAATCTGTTCGGATGCTCTGCGTTCTCATTATGGGCTATGGCGTTATCTTGATGAACTTTGGCCCTGCAGTTTCTATGGCCGCTGGTACGCAGATGGCGCTTGCCGCCCTGTATCCCACCATGTCGCTCGGGGATACACTGATGATGCGTTTGGTGTTTGTTCTTTTGGGAACTCTCGTGGTGCTGTCGATTATTTTCGTTTTCTTGCAATCGCGCAGATCCATGACGATTTCCCACAAGATGAGTGAAATGGAGCGTGTGGACGAAAGGCTGCTGGATCAGATACGAATCGATATCGAACATGGGCAAGCCGACAGTGATCGAAGCATTCAGTTGCTGTACTACCTCCACATGAATGCTTCGATTCTGGGTTCGCTAGCAAATAAAGTTGGCGATACTATGGCCGATGAGGTGAAGCGGCTTATTGAAGCGAATTACCAGTTCGCCATGGACGCCGCCCATGCCATTGTGTTCTTGAACTCCGATATCAAAAAGCAGCGTTTTGCGCACTTGAGGGGTACTACGAGCAAGCTACGGCTTAAGATCGATGACTTGCCGCTGACCAACAGTGATGGCGATTAAACGAGCGTTGACACGGCGCGCTGTAGGATTGGCTGCTGTTGCGTGCGCATGGGGCATCGAGTCTGATGTTCGTGGTATCGAAGATCGGAGCTGTGATTTCTGCATGCGGACTTCGTTCTCTAGATTGATCGGAATTGCTTCTTCGCATGGCGGTGCCGTTGGTGGGGTGGCAAACGATGCTGGAGACAGAATCTATGCAAGGCGTTCAACCTCAAGAGTGTTTGTCCGCGATCAAGCCTAGGCGGAAGATGGGTCCTGCCGAAATCCATCAATCAGGCTTAGCAAGCTTAAGCCATCCTCTTGCTTCTTGGTTAGAGGCAGGAGGATGGCTCATGTATGGGATTTGGCGTCTATTCGTCGATGAAGAGGTTCGAAGCTTCGTCCTTGAAGGGCTGGATGGATTCGATCATTTTCGTAAGCTTTTTCTCGAATTTCTTAATGGAGTCTTTGCCGACGGGTAGCCAGAAGGGCAGGGGGTTCGACGAGCTTACCACCTTGTATACAAACTCGGCAGCTTTTTGAGGGTCGCCGTGTTGTTGGTAATTGTGGCCCAGGCAGAACTCTTCCGCGCCGCGAGCAGGCGTGTTGTTGTATGCCTCAAGAGGGGCATCGGGCGTGTGGATGGAGGTTCCGTCGAAGAAATTGGTTCGGAACATGCCTGGCTCTACTACCATGCTTTCAATGCCAAAGGGTTTCATTTCAAGTGAAAGCACTTCGCTTACTGCGGCAACGGAGAACTTTGTTGCGTCGTAGAGGGCTCCGCCAGGATCGCAAGCAAAACTAGCCATGGAGCCAATGTTCACAATACGTCCTGAGCCCTGTTTGCGCATATGGGGTAGTACCGCGCGGGTAACATTCATCATGCCGAATACGTTGGTGTCGAAGATGGCGCGAGTCTCCTCGTCGGTGGTCTCTTCGAGCGATCCGAAGATCCCGTAACCCGCATTGTTCACCAAGACATCGATGCGACCGAATTCCTTAATTACCTGATTTACGGCTTCTTTGATTTCGGATTGGTTGGTCACGTCGAGCTTTACGGGCAAAAGCTGCTCGGATTCCCCGAAGGCTGCCTGTACCGCTTCCGGTTTGCGGGCACCTGCTGCGACGCGGCAGCCATGATCGAGCGCTGCCTGAGCGAATGCCTTGCCGAATCCTCGGCTTGCGCCGGTGATAAGCCAAACGGGAGTTTCCATTTCAGTTCCTTTCTTCGCGTGTCTGCCTGCGAAGAACAAGAAGCCGGGCAGTCGCTCGTATTCATGCTCTGCGGGTTAACTTGACTGCGACACCTTATTTGAGAGCGTTGCGATGCTGTCGCTGCTCTTCTTGATTTTAGCTTCAATGCGGGTTTTTTCGTCGCCCGTTGCCGGAGTGGGTTGGTAGTTGTTCGAATTGGAAACAGAAGAAATCGAGCAGGGGATAACGTTGATGTTGTCGTCGGTGGCAACATCGTTGCCCGTTACCGTGAACGTTTGCTGGAAGATCATGCAGTCTTTATCGGATGGGTTGGGGTTGCCGCCGAAGCAGAAGTTGCCCAGGCTGTATACGATGTAACGGCCGTTGTACTTCTCGTATCCCTGTATTACGTGAGGGTGGGATCCGATAACAAGATCGGCTCCCTCGTCAACGGCAATGTGCCCCAGCTGAATTTGCGTTTCATCGGGGACTGTTTCCTTTTCGGTGCCCCAATGGAAATAGACGGCAACAAGCTGAGCTCCGTTTTCCTTGGCGGTTTTGATGTTTTGCTTGAGCTCGTCTTGGATGTCGAGGTGTTTTGCCAGTTCGTAGGTGCCAATGAGGGCAACCTTCACGCCGTTGACCTCGCGATAATCAATGCGGTCGTAGCCAAAGGTTCCAATTCCTGCGTTTTCCAGAGCGGAAATGGTGTCGGTGTAGCTTTGCTCGCCGTAGTCACGTGAGTGATTGTTGGCGAGTGATGCTGTTTCAACGTTGCCCTTCAAGAGGATTTGCGCATAATCGACAGGGCCTTTGAAGGCGAAGGTCTTATCCTGGCGTGTAGAGGAGGTGGTTAGGGTTCCCTCCATGTTCACCACGGTAAGATCGTCGTTTTTGAAGATGTCGGCAACGTTGGCGAGAAAATAGGACGGGTCATCGACCGCTTCATATTTAGTGTTGAAGCTGGTATCGGAGCTGAAATTAACATCAGTTTCCAAGGTGCAGTCGCCGGCGAACGTAACCGTGAGCGTAGTGGGCGTTGGTGCTGCATCGGCGGCGGTAAGCGTCTCTTCCTGGGTGTTTTGGCTCGAGCCGCCAAGAGCTCCGACCAGGGTGGTTACGAGAAAAATAACGACAACGAGGGCTGCTGCTCCACCAACGAAAAAGGGCAGGTTACTGCGTTTTTTCGAGTATCCATGGCGAACGTAGGTGCTGGTTCCTTGGCGAGGCGTGAGCGTCTGGTAGGAATGCCGTTCGTGGATAGGCGTGTGACTTGCTCTACGAGAAGACGGGGTGGTTCGGTGGCCGGAAACGTGCCGTTGGTTGGGGCGTTGCTGGCCTCGTTGCGGTGGCTGCTGTCGGCGGCCCTGCTGTCGGCGTGAGCGTGCTGATTGTCCCGATTCACGCGGATCGGTACGGAAGGTGCTGCTGTGGGAAGGTTGCGTGAAGGTACCCTCCGAATAATCGGATGCATGGCTGGCCTGTCGGCGAGGTGCGGGGCGTCCGTCTATCTGGTGGCGCTGCGTGGTGCGATTGCTGCGCGTTTGAGCACGGCGGTTCGTGTTGCGTTCGTTCATGGGGTTCCTTTTGTTGTGCGATGAAATCATGGTACCAAAGCTCGCCATCATCAGGGAGGACGCGGCTTAGCTTTCCTTGAGTGAATTGTGTGAATAGGAGATGAGGCTCATATACTGGAAGAGAGAAGCGGTGCATGGCACCAGCGTCGTATGTGGGCTGCAGGAGAGAAGGGGCGTTGCTCATGGGCGAAGGCTCATTATTCGCAAAACTGACACGAGCTGCATTGTGTGTAGTGGTTGCGATGACTCTGGCGTTTTTCCCCTTGGTTCTCTGTTCATGCGATTCGCCCGATCAGAAAACCCATGTTACCGTTTCGGTATGGGACGATTCTGTGCTCACTTCGGGGTTTGCTCAGTATATCGAAGAGCAGAACCCTGATTATGAAATAGAGTGGATTGTGGGGGATGACTCGCTTGATTTCTATGACTATCAGGCAAAACACGGATCGCTGCCCGATGTCATCCTAACGAAGGACTTCAACCGCGTAAGCGCCGAATCGCTTTCTGCTTCGCTCTACGATCTCGGGGAAACGGATATCGCGGCATCGTATAGCGAAGATACGCTCAGGTCGATCCCCTGCAATTCCGATGCGGTGAAATATTTGCCAGGTGCGAGTGGCTTTGAGGGCATAGTAATTAATAGCTACCTATTTGATTTGTACGGCGTTTCCGTTCCGAGTGATAAGCAGTCGTTTATCGAGGCATGCAAGGCCTTTTCGGAAAGGGGAGTTGAGCCGCTTGCTGCAGGCATGGCCGACACCGAAATCTGTTATGAGGTCATGCAAGGGTTTGCCGATGCTTCGCTGGTGTCCGAGACGGAAGATTTTTTGAGTCAGGTGTTGAAGCGCGATTCGAGCTCGGTTTCCGTAGATGCCTCCTCGTTCCCCGATGCGCTTTCGTATTTGAGTGATCTTATGGCCCAGGGCGTTATCAGCACCGAGAGTTTCAATGAGACGCCTGATCAAGCCGGGCAGAAATTCTTAGATGGGAAAGCGGCAATGCTGTTCTTGTCTGATGGCCAAGCTTCGTCGTATGGCGCCCAGCATAATATGACCGTAAGGGCCCTGCCGTTTTTCGGGGACTCTTCGAGCTGGGCATTTGCTCAGCCAGTATTTATGGGGATGGTCAGCGATGTGAAAACCCAGGGGGTTGCCTCTACCGCGAGCGACGAGGTTGTACACAAGGCTGCAGTCGATGTGCTTTCGAGCATTATGAGTGTCGATGCCCAAAATTATTATCTGGGCCTGTATGGCATAGATAAATTGGTATCTACTTCTGCAGACGATCCGATTCAACTTCCCGATGCACTTTCTTCTCTTTCATCGAGCCTGGAAGAGGGAAGTGTCCGAACGTTTCTGCCCAATAGGCTCGCATCGAATGCGGTTGGCGAAACGCTCTCGGACGTTGTAAAGGGAGAAGTTGATGCTGCGGGCGCCCTTGATGAAGTGGAGGGCCTGTTGAAGGCTGAGCAATCTGAAGATAAAAAGGTGCTTACTTCGTTTTCCGAGGGCGTGAGCGGCCTTTTCGACGACACGAAGGGCAACGTTGCTGCTCTAGACATCGCCCAAGTGTCGTCGCAGGCATTGAATACTGATGCATTTGTCGTTTCGCCCCATGCTGCGCGCTGCCCCCTGTATGCGGGAGATAAGACGGCAACGGATTTGGCCTATTCGGTTGCAAAGATGCCCGTTGCTGTGGTCTCTCTTTCGGGAGATGAACTTACCGAGTATCTTTCGCGTTGCGTGGCGGCGGCAAAAAGTCCCTACGATTTGCCGGTGGTAAGCGGGCTGCATCTGGAGATAGCTCAGAAAAACGGCTCATACCATCTTGAATCGGTGGCGAAGATCACCTCATCGGGTCCGCAATCTGGTGGAACCGACACTTCTTCGGCCAACGAAGGGCGAGAATCAACAGCCGATCTGCACTCTGGAGATACCTATACCGTAGGCATCTCGTCATTTTCCTGGGAGACGGAACTCTCCGAAGCGGGCGCTTACGATCCTGTTGGACAGAAAGGCTCCCTGCAGGATGTCTGGGTAGATGCATTTCGTGATGGCAAGGTTGCCAGCTTGCCTGCCTATCAGGATTACTTTGCTTTTTCCTAGGATGCTTTCGGTGTATTCTGACTCTGATAAACGTGCAAGAAAGGTAATCAGGGCATGATCATAAAGAAGACCCCTCATCAAATTGAGGAAATGGCCGAAGCGGGCCGCTTGTCTGCTAAGGTTTTGCGTGAAGTGGGTGCGCGGGTAAAGCCAGGCGTATCTACTGCCGAGCTGGATCGCATCGCTGAGATGATTATCCGCATGGAAGGCGGTATCCCCGCTTTCAAGGGGTACGGCGGATTCCCCGGCAGCATTTGCGCATCAGTGAACGACCAGATCGTTCATGGCATCCCCTCCAATTCCGTCATTCTTCAGGAGGGCGATATCCTTTCCATTGATACGGGCGCTATCGTAAAAGGATGGGTTGGCGACAACGCTTGGACGTATCCGGTTGGCAAGATCTCTCCTGAAAAGAAGCGCCTGCTCGAGGTTACCGAACAGTGTATGTGGGCTGGCATCGAGGCCGCTCGCCCTGGCAATCATCTGGGTGATATCGGCCATGCTATTCAGGAGATTGCCGAGCGTGCTGGCTACGGTGTTGTGCGCGAGTATGTGGGTCATGGCGTGGGTCGCGATATGCATGAAGACCCCAATGTTCCCAACTACGGCCGAAAGCACACTGGAATTAAACTTGAGCCTGGCATGGTTATCGCCATTGAGCCTATGATCAATATCGGTACCTATAAAACCAAGGTTATGAGCGATGGTTGGCTTGTTTGCACACGCGACGGTAAGCCTTCTGCCCATTTCGAGAAAACCGTTGCTATCACTGAAGATGGCCCCCGCGTTCTGACCACGGAGCCTGATTACCGTCGCCCGGTAAACAAATAGCTTCGGCTTGAGGTCGAATAGCCCTCATTGGGCGTTCGTTCGACCGTCTTTTTGTGTCGACTGGCTTAGCCTTTGACGCCGTCCGTTCCCTAAGCGCCTCTGCGGAGGCGCTTTTTTATTGTCCAATTGGTGGCGGGCTGTAACGGCGAGCATGTTTGAGGTAGAAAGCTTCAATGGGGCAAAGGGGCTTTGAGGGACGGCTATCACTCGCGGGATTGCTTGCCAAAGTACCCTCGGTGTTTCGGCGTTGTTTCCATATCATTGATCGCTCTGTTAACTGCCGATCTACCTGCGTTTTTGGAGAACTATGCGGAATACTAGCTTTTGACCTGGTGTTTTGTAAATCTCCAATCAGCTTGACGAGCGTTTATGTTAAGCGTGCGTTTCAAGGCTTTTGACCCTTTGTTAAACAGGGCGCATCGCGCTTGTCACGGGCAAAAGCGGTTCTAATATGAGCCTGTCGAGTTCAACGGAGAGCTCGAATGTATGAATTGCCCTCGATCGAAGCCTCTCTGGAAGGCATTCCGGCAAGTACGGCAATATGAGTGGCTCAACGGCGAGTCTCTGGCAGCTGCGTAAGTGGCTGGCGCAAGAATATCGATCTTACGCAAAAGGAGTGATCGCCTTATGACACCGCCAACAGATGCCGCCGTTTTGGGTGGCATAACCGCAGAATCGAAAGAATACTTTGAAAAGCGCTCCCTTAAGAAGGGCGCCGTAAACTGGGTATTGCTTATGAGCTTGGGCATTGCCTACGTAATATCCGGAGACTTTTCCGGATGGAACTACGGCATAGGCTACGGTGGCTGGTTCGGAATGCTTATCGCATTCTTGGTCATGGGAGCCATGTACTTGTTCATGGTGCTAGGCTTGGCTGAAATGTCCTCTGCCATGCCCGCAGCTGGCGCTGGCTATGGCTTTGCCCGCCGCGCCATGGGCAAAGTGGGTGGTGCGCTGACCGGGTTCGCCATCCTGATTGAGTACACGATTTGCCCCGCTGCCATCTCGACGTTTATTGCTGCGTATGTGCATGCGTTGGGCCTGTTCGCCGATATCCCCTCGGTTGCCATCATCGGCTTCTTCTTTATTGTTTTCGTTGGTATTCACCTAATTGGTGTTGGCGAAGCATTAAAGATCGTATTTGGCATTACCGCTATTGCCATGATCGCCCTTATCGCTTTCGTTGTTGGCATTGCGCCTCACTTCGAAGTGGCGAATCTCTTCAATATCGCCCCTGTCGTAGATGGGGGTACGGCACTTCTGCCTTTCGGTGTTGCCGGTGTGATTTCTGCTCTCCCATTTGGTATTTGGCTGTTCCTCGCTGTTGAGGGCGTTCCCCTGGCAGCGGAAGAATCGGCAAATCCAAAGAAGGACATGCCCAAGGGTATTATCGGTGCAATACTGACTCTCATGGTTACGGGCGCTTTGGTTCTGTTCCTTACTGCAGGCGGTGCTGGCGCTGAGTTCGCCGGCGCTGCAGCTGCTCCGTTGGTTGACGCATTGAATGAAGTTGGCGAAGGTCCTCTTGCGACGTTCGTGAACTACGCTGGTTTGGCCGGCCTGGTTGCTTCGTTCTTCTCGACGGTATTCAGCGGCTCCCGCCAAGCATTCGCTCTTTCCCGTGCTGGCTATTTGCCCAAGTTCCTTTCCGTCACGGGCTCCCGTAAAACCCCGTTCGTTGCCCTGCTCGTTTTGGGCACCATTGCCTTTACCTTGGCTGCTGTAGTTCAAGACGGCGACATCCTCCTGAACATGGCGGTATTCGCTGCATGCGTTTCCTACGCAATGATGAACCTTTCCCACATTATCTTGCGCAAGAAGGAGCCAGGCATGGAACGTGGCTTCAAGGCCCCTGGTGGAATCGCTCTTACCGGCATTTCTTTTGCTCTTTCCCTGGTAGCTATCGTTTCGACTTTCACGGTTGATGCCTTCGCTGCAGGCTGCACCCTTGCAGTTCTTGCGGGGCTGATGGTGTACTTCTTCGCCTATTCGCGAAAGCATCTGGTAGGCAATGCTCCTGAAGAAGAATTTGCCGCTTTGAAGGCTGCGGAAGCTGAGTTGAGTTAGACCGTTGCCGCAGGGGCAGTTTGGCCCCTGCGGCGTGTATTCCCCGCTGCGAGGGGAAGGAGATGCTGTGATTGATTCGGTGATTTTCGATTGCGACGGAACGCTGCTTGACTCGATGCCCGCATGGCATGCACTGCAGGAGCGATTTGCCCAAAAGGCGGGAATCGCTCTCAACCCCATGCAATTGGTTCGTTTGAATGCGAATACTCTCCCCGAAACAGCGGCCTTTTTCCATCGGGAATGCGGCTTGGGCAGTTCGGTTGAAGAAGTTCTGGATGATGCCTATCAGATCCTTCTTAGCGAGTATCGCGACAACGTTCTGGCCCGAAACGGCGCGGTGGAACTCGCCCGCCGGCTGAGTGGCGACGGCGTGAAGCTCGCGGTTGCCTCGTCAAGTCCTGTTGACTTCCTTCAAGCGGGCTTGGAGAGAGCGGGCATATTCGACTTGTTCGATGTGGTTGCCTCTGCGGAAGGCGAGGGTAGGACGAAGAGCGACCCCCAGTTCAGCGCAAGCGTCGCTTTCGGGCTTGGCGCAAATCCCGCCAACAGCTGGTGCGTTGACGATTCGGCGTATGCATTGGGCGCAATGGCGCAGGCGGGCTTTATGACTTTGGGCATATACGACTCCGATAACGCAGGTACAAAAGAGGATCTGCGCGAAGCAGCCGATAGCTTCATAAACGGTTTCGAAGAATTGGATTACGAGTGCTTTGTGCGCGGCTGGAAAAGAGAGAGCGTTGCCATCCGCTGAGGAATGCAAGCTGAAGAGCCGGCGCAGGCTGAATTAACTTAAGTGAGAGGAAGAAAATGGGTTGCAAGAGTGAAGACGTTGGCATCCTTGAATCGAACAGTTTCAACGTTGCCAATATTGATTCTTTGGAAGGCGATTTGAAGAGCCTGGTTGAACGCCGAGCGGTGCTGGGCCCTTGCTATCGCCTGTTTTACCAGAAACCATTGCACTTGGTGCGCGGCAAGGGAACGCGCCTGTTCGACGCCGATGGTACCGAGTACCTTGATATGTACAACAACATTCCCTCGATGGGCCATAGCAATCCGGCAATCACCGAAGCGGTTACTGGTCAGCTGCAGTTGCTGAATACGCATACTCGCTATGTGCATGAGAACATCTTGGACTATGCCGAGGACCTGCTTTCGGCTATGCCCGAGGAAATCGATCGCGTAATGTTCATGTGTTCAGGTTCGGAGGCCAATGACCTGGCGGTGCGCTGCGCTCAGTTTTATACAGGCGGTGAGGGAATTATCGTTACCGGCGAAGCGTACCACGGCAATACGGCTTTGATCTCGGGTCTCTCCCCGTCGATCGGTAAAAGCGTTGCCATGAGCCAGACCATGCGCATGATTCCTTCCCCTGACACGTTCAGGTTGGAAACCGACGATTTGGGTGCATGGATGTGCGAGCAGATTTCCATCCAGATTCAGGACATGCGTCGCCACGGCATCAGGTTTGCCGGCGTGTTGTTTGATGGCATCTTTTCTTCCGATGGCGTTATTCCTGGTGCGCCGGGCTTCTTGAAACCAGTTGTTGATTTGGTTCACAAAGAAGGTGGCGTGTACATTGCCGATGAGGTGCAGCCAGGGTTCTGCCGTACCGGCGATGCCTTCTGGGGCTTTGCGCGTCATGGTATCGTGCCCGATATCGTAACTATGGGCAAGCCCATGGCGAACGGCATTCCTTGCTCTGCCATGGCAATAAAGAGCAAGGTCCTCGATGCGTTTGCGCAGGATAACCCCTACTTCAACACGTTTGCCGGAAACCCTGTTTCCATGGCTGCTGCTCAGGCGGTTCTTAACTACATCCGCGAAAACGACATTTTGGAGCACACCCGCGTTATGGGCGAGAAGCTTCGCGCTGCTGTGAGCGACATTGCAACGCGCCATCCTGAGCTTGCCGATGTACGTGGTGCCGGCTTGTTCACTGGCATAGAGGTGGTCCGCCCTGGCACAAAGGAAGCCGATCGGCCTTTCGCCGTTTCCCTTATCGAAAAGCTGCGTGAAAACCACGGGCTTATTTCCTTGTGCGGTCCTTATGGCAATGTGCTGAAGGTTCGTCCGCCGTTGGTGTTCGATGGCTCCGATCTCGATATGTTCGCAAGTGCCTTGGAAGCCTCGCTATCTCAGCTTGAGGCTTAGCACATGACGCTCGTCCTGTTTTGATGAGCGAGCTTGAAAGGATACCCCCTCATGGCAAATAATTTTGAGAACCCCGAAGTATTTATGGAAGCGGCAAAAGCGGCAGCTGGGCACTATGCCGATCCGTACGCGGTGAAGCTCCTTGCTTTTTCCGAGAATGCTACGTATTTGGTGTACGACCCTGCAACCGATGAAAAGCTGTTTGTGCTGCGTGTTGGGCGCCCTGGCTATCATACGCGCGAAGAATACGAAAGCGAGATAAGTTGGCTTCGCCAGATCAACGACTATACGCCGCTTAAGGTTGCCAACCCTATCCCCGCAAGCGATGGCTCCTACATTCAGGAGATCGAGAAGGATAAAGTAACGTACTTCTGCATTGCGACTGAATTTTTGACGGGCGAAACACTGGAGCATGATAACTCTCCAGAAGCGGCTCCCGCCCATTTTCGAACACTTGGGGAGACAACGGCCTACCTGCATCGCCAAACCGAGATTTGGAATGGAACCAAGGATATTAAGCGCTTTCACTGGGATTACGAGAACATGATTGGCGAAAATGCCGTTTGGGGCAATTGGCGCGATTATCCCGATCTGTGCCCGGAAGCGGAGGCGAAGATCGAGCGCTGTTGCCAGATCATCAAGGCACGATTGGACCGCTACGGCAAAACCGATCTGAACTATGGTGTAATCCATGCCGACTTGCGCGACACCAATATCTTGGTCGATGGCGATGTAATCAAGGTTATCGACTTTGACGATTTCGGCTTTGGCTGGCATCTGCACGATCTGGCGGGTGCGCTGACCTTCATCGAGGATAGGGAAGATGTTCCCGATTTGGTGAACGCATGGCTTGACGGATATCGCAAGGTTCTTCCTTTCACCGACACCGATTTCGTAGAAATCGACACGTTCATTTTGCAACGTCGTATCCAGATGATGGCTTGGATGGGGAGCCATCAAGATTCCACCCCCGTTCAGGGATATATGCAGGGGTATATGGAAGGCACTATGAATTTGGTGGAGCGTTACCTGCGTCTTTTCGGTTAAACGCAGACTGCGCGACCAGATTAGACCCAGCTACTTCTGTGCATCGCGGACATCCCCGAAGGCTTTGCCGCTTTGCGGTTTGTTAATTCGCATGAACGAAAGAGAGAACACTTATGAAGGAAATAGAGATCATTATCAATGGCGACAAGCTCGAACGCGTAAAGCGCATCCTTTCCGCCTTCAGCAAGAACGGCATTTTCGTGAGCCAGGGTTTTGGCTACGGTCATCAGCAGGGCTACCATCAGGTGTACACACGTGATGACAATCGTGGCGTGAACATGCTCCCCAAGGTTTCGGTTCGCACCGTGGTGGCTGACGACTTGGTTGACCCGATTGTGAATGAGATAGTTTCGAGCATGGGCAACGCGACTTTTGGCGATGGTAAGATCTTCATAAAAGACGTTGCCGAGGCAATTCGTGTGCGAACAGGTGAAACAGGTGATGCGGCTCTGTAGTGGAGAGCCCGATAGTTTCAAATCCTAAATACTATGAAGCGGCTCCGCTCGCCTGGTTTCAGGAGGGCAGAGCCGCTTTTGTGTTGACGAATCTGCGGGTGAAACGAACGTGGCAGAACCGTGCCCGGCGGTTTCACGCTCAGGTGATGGCGCAGATGGGGTCCCTGCATGTAGGGGATGGGCAAGATCCGCTAAGTGCAGGCCGATGCGCGCCGCCTTGCGGAAGCAAGGCGGCTAATGGCTCGCTTCGTAGCCCAAGATAATCGCTTCGGCAACTTCCGCTAGAGGCTTGCGCGTGTTCATGGAAATCTTCCGCATGCGACCGAAGGCCTCTTCTTCTGTTGCTCCTGCTTCGATGAGCAGGCATTTTGCTTTGTCGACAAGACGTCGTGATTCCATGCGTGCTTTTAGCCGATCAAGCTCACCGTGCAGCTGTTCTTCTTGCTTGAAACGGCTGGTGGCAACCTCGATAGCGGCAACCAGATCCTTTTCGTCACGTAGCCGAAAACGCCCATCTTGGACGCTTCCTTGACCTTGTCCGTCTGCGCGTAAGCGGTAACCATCACAACGGGGCATAGCTGTGCCTGTGCGATTTCCTGAGCTGCCATGAATCCGTCATCGCCATCCATATGGGCATCCATAAGCGCGCAATCGGGTGCAAAGGCGAATGCCTTTTGAACCGCTTCGCGTCCGCTGCGTGCCTCTGCGACAATTTCGTAGCCCAGATCTTGCAGGGTTTCTTTCAGGTCCATGCGGATGATCGCTTCGTCTTCTGCTATTAGGAGCTTCATTGTTCCTCTTCTGGTGCTTGGTTCTGTTCGTTAAGGATGAGGTTGGGTATTTCGAATGTGAAGCATGCCCCAATGGGCGTTGCCGCTTCTTCGAGTTCGCTGCGAAGATCGTCCTCGACCAGGGTGCGCATAAGGGTCAATCCCATGCTGGTTTGTCCTTGGATGGTGAATCCACTGGGTAGCCCGCAACCGTCATCGCCGATGGTTACGCGCAGCCCTTTTTCGGTTTGCTTGAGACTGATGTTCACGTTCCCCTGCGTTTCTTCGGCGAATCCATGCTCGAAGGAATTGCACGTGATTTCAGCTATGACGAGCGCCAAGCTTATGGAAACGGATCCGGGAATAAGGCGTGGGGCTCCGGTAACTGTGATGCAAAACCGACTTGAGTCACCGCACATACTGCTTTTGACCTGCTGCGATACACGCCGAGCAAGTTCGATGGCGTCCACCTGTTCCTTGGTTGCCTCGGAGAGCATCTCATGCGCTATCG
>OLND01001885.1_pt1 | contig 20338 bp, 16 predicted proteins | sample 1672031 | NCBI WGS metagenome assembly OLND01 (sample SAMEA3136638, study PRJEB25190) | human gut metagenome | biome: human gut; feature: human-associated habitat; material: faeces | place: Austria | collected 2013 | reverse complement strand
TCCGGGAGGAGTGCGAGGAGTTGATGAGCGGTTTTTTCGCGGGTTTGCGCGGATAGATTTGGTAAAAAAGGAATTTTTTTTATACTTTTGCATCCAACGCGTTTCGGACAGGGGCGCATGAACTGAAAAACTTAATAAAATCGAATAGAAAAAGCAATGAAAAAGTTATTTGTATCGGTTGTCGCGCTGTTGGCGGCGGTGTCGCTCTCGGCGCAGGATGTTACTGCAATCTACAACGAAGCCGCAGCAGCTTTCGGCGCCAAGGATTTCGCAGGCGCGGCCGCGAAGTTCGAACAGGTGATCGAGCAGGGGCTGGACAGCGAGGAGGCTGCGTCGCTGGTGGCCACGGCCAAGACGACGCTTCCCAAATGCTACTTTATGATGGGCGGCGGAGCGATCCGGACCAAGAACTACGACGAGGCGCTGAAGAATTTCACCAAATCGGCGGAGCTGGCCGAACTCTACGGCGACATGAGCCAGATGGCCAAGGCCAACGGCTGGGTGGCCAAGATCTATCAGATTCAGGGCGGCGACGCTTTCAACAACAAGGACTATGCGACCGCCGCAGGCGTGTTCGAGAAGGGCTACAAGGCCGACCCGGACAATACCGCGATGGCGCTGAACCTCGCCATGAGCTACTGCGAGATGGGCGAGTACGAGAAGGGTATGGACATCTACGAGGCGGTGGCCGCCAAGACGCACCCCAAGTATGCCGATGACGCCGCCAAGGCCAAGGAGATGATCGCCCTCTACACCAATAACAAGGTGGCCACGCTTCAGGCTGCCAACGATTTCGACGGTATCATCGCGATGGCCGACGCGCTGCTGGCGAAGAACGCCGAAAACGCTCTGGCGCAGAAGGTCCGCTTGCAGGCTTATGCCAGCAAGAAGGATTACAACAAGGTGATCGAGCTGGGCGAGGCTGCCGCCAAGGTGCAGACCGATCCCGAGGATGTGAGCCTGATGTACCTGACGCTGGGCGCCGCCTACAACGCCAAGGAGATGAAGCCGCAGGCCATCGAGGCCTTCCGGAAGGTGACGGCGGGACCGGCTGTCGAGAGTGCGAAAGCCGCGTTGGCCGAACTAACCAAATAGCCTGCGGGCCGCAGGAGGAAGAGGGCGGCCTGCCGGGTTTTCCGAAGGGCCGCAGACAGTGAGCCTCCGGCCCCATGAAATAAACCGCAGAGCGGGTTCCGGATTTCCGGAACCCGCTTTTTCGTGCCGGAGCGGGGGGCTGGTTCAGCGTTCCGACGGCTCTTCGGGTGCGGCGTTTCGAAGGGCGTTTTCTCGGATGCGGGTCAGTCCGCTGCGTGTCAGCGGCGTGCGGCCGCAGAGGGCTTCGAACGCCGCTTCATCCATGCCGAGCCACGTCGCGGCGTCCATCGCCAGCGGGTCGAACACGGCATCGAACGCCGCGTTGCGGTGCTGCGGGGCGCGGCGGTTCCAGGGGCAGAGGCTCTGGCACGCGTCGCAGCCGAAGATCCAGCCGTGAAGGTCCGTTTGACCGGGCTGTTCCCGCTCGATGGTGCGGCACGAGATGCAGCGGCCCGTGTCGATGGTCCTGTCCGGGGCGACGGCTCCCGTGGGGCAGTTGTCGATGCAGCTGCGGCAGGTTCCGCAGCGCGACCCTTCGAACGGTGCGTCGTAGCGGTCGGTCTCTTCGGTGAGAATCAGCTCGCCCAGCACGACGTAGCTCCCGTATTGCGGCGTGACGAGCAGCGACTGCCGGCCGATCCACCCCAGCCCGGCCTCTACGGCCAGCTGCTTTTCGGCCAGCGGCGCGGTGTCGACGAAGGCGCGGCCTCCCAGACCGGGGTGCGCCGCGCGCAGGGCGTCGAGCATCCCGCCGAGCATCGTCCGGAGGGTGGCGTGGTAATCCGCCGCGCAGGCGTAGGAGGCCACCTTCGTCCGGTGCCCGGGCGGATAGCCCTCGCCGACGCGGTTTTTGTACGACACGGCGCAGACCACGGCCGTACGTGCGCCCTCAACCAGTTTGCGCGGGTCGGCGCGCTTCTCGACATTGCGCTCCATGTAGGCCAGCGACGACTGGTAGCCCTTGCCGAGCCATGCCCGCAGCATCGACTCGTTCTCGACCAGGTGCCGGCACGGAGCCAGGCCGCAAAGGTCGAACCCCGCATCGGCGGCAAGTTTTTTGATGTACTGATGGTCGAGCATTTTATTATTTTGGTTCAAAAATAGTGATTTTTAACCGGAAATTAGTAATTTCGCCCCAAACTTTCGCGTTATTGAAACGTAGTTAAAACGAAACGTATTATGACCATCAATACACTTTACGAACTGGTCCGCAACAGCGTGGAGAAGTTCGCGTCGAAAGTCGCATTTTCGATGTTCGAAGGCGACGACGTGACCTATGCCGAGGTGGGCCGGCGTATCGAAAAAGTGCAGGAGATACTTACCGGTGCGGGGCTCCGTGCCGGGGACAAGGTTGCCTTGCTCAGCAGCAACATGCCCAATTGGGGAGTCTGCTATTTCGCCGTTACTTCGGCCGGCATGGTCGCCGTGCCGATCCTGCCCGATTTTTCGGGTGAGGAACTCGACATGATCATCGCGCATTCCGAAGCCAAGGCCCTGCTCGTTTCCGACAGGCTCTTTACCAAACTCTCGAAACAGACCATCGAACGGCTGAACGTCGTGGTGCGCACCAAGAACCTGGGCGTCATTGCTCAGCGGGTCAGGGGGGAGGGCACCATGGCCGTGCCGAAGCCCGATGACCTGGCCGTGATCATCTATACCTCGGGTACGACCTCGAAGCCCAAGGGGGTGATGCTGACCCACGCGGCACTCTGCGCCCAGGTCGGGATTTCGTCGGGCATCTTTCCCGTACTGCCCGACGACGTATTCCTCTCGGTGCTGCCGCTCTCGCACACCTACGAATGTTCCATCGGTATGATCTATCCCTTCTCGATGGGTGCCAGGGTCGTTTACCTCGACCGTCCGCCCACGGCCTCGGCACTGATGCCGGCGCTGCGGGCCGTGCGTCCCTCGGTCATGCTGATCGTGCCGCTCATCATCGAGAAGATCTACCGCCACCAGGTGCTGGCCAAATTCAATTCCAACGGTTTCTGGCGGACGCTCTATAAGGTGGGATTCTTGCGCCGTTACCTCCATCGCGTCGCGGGCAAGAAACTGCTCAAGCTCTTCGGCGGGCGGCTGCGGTTCCTCGGCATCGGGGGCGCCAAACTCGACGGCGGTGCCGAAAAGTTCTTGCTGGAGGCGAAAGTGCCTTATGCCATCGGCTACGGGCTCACCGAGACCGCGCCGCTGCTTGCGGGCGCCGCACCTTCGCAGGTGCGCCTCGGCTCGACCGGGCCCCAGGCGCCGGGCGTGCAGTTGCGCCTGGAGCATATCAACCCCGACACCCGGCAGGGCGAGGTCGTGGCGCTGACGCCCAGCGTCATGCTCGGGTATTTCAAGAACCCCGAGGCGACGAAAGAGGTCTTTACCGATGACGGCTGGTTCCGCACGGGCGATCTGGGCGAGTTCGACAAGGACGGCTGGCTTTATATCAAGGGGCGCCTGAAGAATATGATCGTAGGCCCCGGCGGCGAGAACATCTATCCCGAGGATATCGAAACCGTACTCAATTCGCACGTATATATCGCCGATTCGATCGTCACCGAACAGGAGGGGCGCCTCGTGGCATTGGTGCATTTCAACCGAGATGAGATCGAGGCCATGGTCGACAACTGGCGCGAGGAGTGGGAGACGAAGAAGGAGGCCTGGGAGGCCAAGACCGAGCAGCTCAAGAAGGAGATCATGGATTTCGTGAATGCCAAGGTCAACCGCTTCTCGCGGATTTCGGAGGTGGTCGAGGAAAAGGACGATTTCGCAAAGACTCCGACGCACAAGATCAAACGGTTCCTGTACAACAGGAGCAAAGACAACGACAAACCGCAGCGGGAACAGCCTGCCGGAAAACCCGAAACCAAATGACAAGACGCCCCTCCGCGGAGGGGCGTCTTGTCATTCTGCGTCAGACCTGTCTTCTACCTGGTCGAAGAATGCGCCGAGCGATATGCCGTAATAGCGGCAGAGGCGGGCGAGGGTGCTCACCGTGATATTGTATTTCTCGGTCTCGATCTTGCCGATATGGATGCCCGTGTCCTCGTAGACGGTTTCCTGGGAAACACCTTTTTCTGCACGCAGTTCCCTGAGCCGACCTGCGATCGCCTTCAGTAATGTTATGTCCCGCCAAGGTTGTTTCATGTTAACAAAGAAACAAACCTCCCCAATATTTGATAATGATTTATACATCATTATCGGGGAATTTGCCTATCTTTGTCATCATACAGGAAACGCGCCAAAACGGCTTGGCAACTCACTGTGCGGGATGAGGCGTCACTGAAAATGTGTACCCGTTGCTGCCGATACCGTTTTGACCGCAGGGAACCCACCGAGGCGGGGGTTCCCTGTCTTTTTACGGCGGGTGCCCGGGGACGGGATGAGGCGGTTTTGGTTGTTGCAGCTGCACTGTTTCCGCCCGGAAGCCCCGATCCGTAATATGTGAAAAGCCCCTCCGCAAAGGAGGGGCTTTCGTCTTTTGTCCCTGGTGGGGACTATTGCGCGGTGTCTTTGCGCGGGATAAGGGTCGTATCGACCTGGTGGGGCTTGTCGCCCACATCCACGAGGTTCTCCTCTTCGACTCCGAGCGAACGGTAATAGGCGTTGATCTCGCCGATGACTTCCTTGCGCCCGGCATATACGGCAAGGTAGTAGACGTCGCCCAGCTGGTCGAGTTTCTCGTCGATGATCGGCGACACCATGTCACCCTGCACGCCGTCGAAACGCAGGTAATATTCGATGTACTCGATCAGCGTCCTGGCGTATTCGCGCAGCAGGGCGTCGCCCTTGTCGGCCGCATCCTCCACGCCCATCGCCGAAGCGGCGTAGTACGCTTCGAGGAACGGATAGGTGTTGGAATCCGTGAAGCGTATCTGCGACGGGGGCAGCTTCGCAAGCCCCATGTCGAGCAGCTCGACAGCTTCCTGCGCGCGATCCTGCCGCAGCAGCTCCTTTGCCACGCGGGCAAAGGCATCGCGGGCGTGCGAGGCGCTCAGGTTGTATTGGATGAAATAATCGGCATATACCCTCGGGTCGGCGAGATTCCCGTAGCGGAATGTCTCCCTGAGCAGCGGCGCCGCATAATCCGCGTCGATGCGCCCGATTTCCCAGGGGTTTTGCACGGGAGTGAGGATCGGCACGAAACGGTAGGCGTAGCCGTCGAACTGGAGGTAATCCATCAGTCCGAAATCCTGCAATATGTAGACCTGCGTCATGTAGAGCGGGCGTTTCCAGTCGAAGTTGGCCAGCATGTCGAGGATCATGAGCTGCGTCTTGTCGATCGAGTTCTTCCGCAGGTTGATGTAGACCGTGTCGACCATCTGGGCGCGGTCTTTCTCGGCGACGATGCCCGAGGCGATGGCGTTCTCCTTGTTCACCGGCAGTGCGATGCGTTTGGTCGGGATGTAGTCGGTCATCGTCCCGTCCGAGAGCTTGATCTTGCTGCGCGGGTCTTCGCTGCGCACGAATTCGATCACGTCCTTGATGTCCACCGCGCGGTCGAAGCGGTTGTCCACCGGCACCCAGTCGTTGGTGAAGGTGTACTTGCTCTTGGGCAGTGAGAAAGGTACGCCCGGGGCGTCGTTGGCCTTGGTTTTCATCTCGTCGATGTACCATTCGCCGCCCAGGTAGGAGGTGTTCATGATACGCACGTCGGGGCGTACGCCGTAGATCTCCTGGTTGTTCCAGAGCGGGAACGTATCGTTGTCACCGTAGTTGAGGATGATCGAGTTGGGCAGCGTCGACATCAGGTAGTTCCAGCCGATATCTCGCGCCATGTAACGGTGCGAACGGTCGTGGTCGTCCCAGTTCTGCGCCGCGAGGATCGTCGGCACGCCCATGCAGACCACCGTCGCCGCCACGGCGGCCGTGACGTTGTTGCGCCTGGTGAGCCATGCGACCAGGTCGCGGATGGCCAGTACGCCGAACCCGATCCATATGCAGAATGCGTAGAACGACCCTGCGTAGACGTAGTCGCGTTCACGCGGTTCGCCCGGCGAAGTGTTGAAATAGAAAACCAGCGCGATACCCGTCATGATGAAGAGCCACATGACGATCGAGAAATTCCGCTGGTCGCGGTTGAGCTGGTAGATCAGTCCGATCAGCCCCAGCAGGAACGGCAGGAAATAGTAGGTGTTGCGGCCTTTGTTGTCGGCGATCTCCCGCGGCAGATCGTCCTGCGGCCCGAGGTATTTCTCGTCGATCCACTTGATGCCCGACAGCCAGTTGCCGTCGGTGATCGTCACGCGGGTCGGCTGTATGTCGCTCTGGCGCCCTACGAAATTCCACAGGAAATAGCGCCAGTACATGTACGAGAGCTGGTAGTTGAAGAAATAGTTGAGGTTCTCGAGGAACGTCGGCTCGACGATCGTGCGCGGTTCGTACCCGTCGTCGTATACCTTCTTGGTGCCGAAGTCGAGCACTTCGCCCTGCATGGGGCGTCCCTGCGAGTCGCGGACGATTTCGCCCTTTTCGTCGCGCATGATCTCGGTTTTGGTGCGGTAGGCGGCCCATTGCTTGTACTCCTTCTCTCCTTTGCGCGCATCCCACATGCGGGGGAAGAAGTGGATGAATTCCGGGGCGTGGGTATATCCCGTGATGACCGATGCGGGCTTGTACTTGCCGTCCTCGTCGAGGTAGTAGAAATGCTTTTCCTTGTACCCTTCGGGCGGGGCCGAGTAGTAAGCGCCGAACAGCAGCGGACGGTCGCCGTACTGGTCGCGGTTGAGCACCGACATCAGTGCGTGGGGGTTGTTGGGGTTGTTGCTGTTCATCGGCGGGTTGGCGGCGGCACGGATCGTCACCGAAGCGTAGGACGAGAACCCGATGAGGATCATGGTCGTCGAGAGCAGGATGATGTTCCACACGACCTTGCCTTTGCGGTGTGTGTACCACGAAGCCCAGCCCATGCCGCCGATCAGCGCCAGTGCGAAGAGCACCATGCCCGAGTTGACGGGCAGCCTCAGCGTGTTGACGAAGAAAAGGTCGATCATCGCCCCGACGTAGACCGTGTAGGGGATGATGTTGTTGTTGACGAAGATCAGGATGGCGCCCGCGATCAGCGTGGCGTAGACGATGCCCTTGAAAGTCACCTTCTCCGTCTTGCGGAAGTAGTAGATGAACACCAGCGCCGGGATGGTCAGCAGGTTGAGGATGTGCACGCCGATCGACAGTCCCATCATGTAGGCGATCAGTACGATCCAGCGCGACGAGTGGGGCTGGTCGGCCTCCTCCTCCCATTTGAGCATCAGCCATACGACCAGCGCCGTGAACATCGACGAGAGGGCGTAGACCTCACCCTCGATGGCCGAGAACCAGAACGTATCGGTGAAGGTGTAGGCCAGGGCACCCACGATGCCTGCACCCAGGATGGCCCACACGTTGGCTCGGGTGAGCTGGCTGCCGTCGCGGGTCACGAGGCGCCGCGCCAGGTGGGTGATCGTCCAGAACAGGAACAGGATGCAGAATGCGCTGGCGATGGAGTTCATGCCGTTCACCGCCATGCCCACAAAGTCCGGGTTGCCGGCGGCGAAGAGCGTCGCCAGGCGCGCCAGCATCATGAACAGCGGGGCGCCGGGAGGGTGCCCGACTTCGAGTTTATAGGAGGTTGCAATGAATTCCGAGCAGTCCCAGAGGCTCGAAACCGGTTCCATCGTCATCAGGTATACCAGTGCGGCGATGGCAAAAACCGCCCAGCCGACGATGTTGTTCCAGCGTTTGAAGGATGTCATATTTTTTCGGTATGTTTCGCTTTATGTCCTGCAAAAGTAATCATTTAACGGCGAAATCCAATCAATATTACCTGCCGAAGGCGGAAAGTTGCTATTTTTAAGGCTTTTCGGAGTCGGACGGGATTCCCCGGTTTCCCGTCGTCCGGTTGCCGTGGTGTCTGCTGGCGCCGGTGCGGGTTTGTGGCGTGGCCGTTTTCGAATGGCTGGCCAGGACAAGGTGGTGGGCCGCGATGTGCAAAAATGTGAAATGCCGGAGCGACGCTCCGGCATTTCCAGATGGTGGTGTGGCTGGCGGGCACGCTGCCCGGTGGTTATTTGCGGCCCGGCCTGAGGATGCCGGACAGCCAGCTGCCCATGCCGGATTTTTTCTTCTCCGGCGCCTGTGCTTTTCGGGGTGCCTCGGGGCTTACCGCTTCCCGTTTGTCCCGGGCGGATTTCTGACTTCCGGATTTTCGGTCATCCTGTCTCCGTTCCGTGTTTGCGGCCGCTGCGTTTTGCCTGTCCGGTTTTTGCCTGCCCCGGTTACGGTTGCGGCGGCGTGCCGGGCGTGCCGCGGCGTCCTTGTCCTGCGGCTGTTGCCCGTCCGGGGTCTGCTTGCCGCCGGTTCGTTGCCCTTGCGGTTTCGGATCGCCGGGAGCCTGTCCCTGCGGCTTGCGCCTGCCCGGCCTCTGTCCGGCCTGACTTTGTGCGGGCTGTTTTTGTGCGGCTCGCTTTTCCTCCGCTTGCTTCTACCCTCCGGTTTGTGCTGTATCCGGTTTTTTCCCGGCTGGCTTTTTCCGGCTGTTTTGTGCGGGAGCCAGTTCCCCGGAATCCGGGTCGAGTTCCAGTCCGGTCAGTTTGAGGATGTCTTTCAGCAGCGGGCGTTCCTCCTCCGAGCAGAAGGCGATGGCCTGTCCGTCGCGCCCGGCGCGTCCCGTGCGGCCGATGCGGTGGACATAGGTCTCGGGCACTTCCGGCAGGTCGTAGTTGATTACCAGCGGCAGTTCGCTGATGTCGATTCCCCGCGCGGCGATGTCGGTGGCGATCAGCACCCGGCAGGCCCCCGAGCGAAAGTCGTTCATGGCCCGTTCGCGGGCGCCCTGCGACTTGTCTCCGTGGATGGCGCGTCCTTCGATGCCCGCTTTGGTGAGGATACGGGCGATGCGGTCGGCGCCGTGCTTGGTGCGCGAAAATACCAGCACCGAGCTCTCGGGGCGTTCGCGCAGCAGGGAGGCCAGCAGCGTCCGTTTTTCGGCCTTTTCGGCGAACAGGACGCTCTGGCGGATGGTCTCGACCACCGAGGCCGGGGGCGTCACGGTGACGTGGGCCGGATTGCGGAGCATTGTATTGGCCAGTTTTACGATGTCGTCGGGCATCGTCGCCGAGAAGAAGAGCGTTTGCCGCTCGCGGGGCAGCAGCGGGAGGATTCGCCGGATGTCGTGGATGAAACCCATGTCGAGCATCCGGTCGGCTTCGTCGAGGACGAAGAAGCGGATGTCGGCGAGCGAGACGTAACCCTGGCCGATCAGGTCGAGCAGGCGTCCCGGCGTGGCTACCAGCAGGTCGATGCCGCGTTGCAGCGCATCGACCTGCGGCCGCTGGTTGACGCCGCCGAAGATCACGCAGTGGCGGATGTCCGTGTAGCGGGCATAGTCGCGGCAGCATTCGTCGATCTGGGCGGCCAGTTCGCGCGTCGGCGTGAGCACCAGCGCCTTGATCGTGCGCCGCCCTTTGGTGCGCGGCTCGGCCGCGAGCAATTGGAGGATCGGCAGCGTGAAGGCCGCCGTCTTGCCCGTCCCGGTCTGGGCGCAGCCCATCAGGTCGCGGCCTTCGAGTGCGGGCGGGATGGCTTGTTGCTGGATCGGAGTGGGGGTCGTGTAGCCTTTTTCGGCCACGGCACGCTTGAGTGGTTCTATCAGGTTCAGTTCCTGGAATGTCATTGCATATCGGTTTTGTCCCGGCGTCGTGCGCCGGATAATTCGGTGTTGATAATATACGGAGGGAAAAACGGGAAGCGTCAGACCAACGCGCACTATTATTGGCACAAAGGTACGATTAATTCCGCGATTCTGGTGCATCTCGATTAAATTTCTTATTTTTGCACAATAATTTTTCGCAATTTATGGAATCGAAACTCGTACTTTACAATACGCTCACTCGCCGCAAGGAGGTGTTCGAACCGCTGACTCCCGGCCGCGTGGGCATGTATGTCTGCGGCCCCACGGTCTACGGCGACCCGCACCTGGGGCACGCCCGGCCGGCGGTGACGTTCGACTTGATGTTCCGCTACCTGAAGTCCTGCGGCTACAAGGTGCGTTACGTGCGTAACATAACGGATGTGGGGCACCTGGAGCACGACGCCGACGAGGGGGAGGACAAGATCGCCAAGAAGGCGCGCCTCGAGCAGCTGGAGCCGATGGAGGTGGCGCACTACTATACGGAGCGTTACCACCGTGCGATGGATGCGCTCAACGTCGAGACCCCGTCGATCGAACCCTATGCCTCGGGGCATATCATCGAGCAGATCGAGTTCGTCAAGAAGATCCTCGCCGACGGCTTTGCCTACGAGTCGAACGGCTCGGTCTATTTCGACGTGGAGAAATACAACGCCAAATATAATTACGGCAGGCTTTCGGGTCGTAACCTCGACGACATCATCGCCAACACGCGCGAGCTGGACGGGCAGGGCGACAAGCGCCACTCCTATGACTTCGCGCTGTGGAAGAAGGCATCGCCCGAGCATATCATGCGCTGGCCTTCGCCGTGGGGAGAGGGGTTCCCCGGCTGGCATATGGAGTGCTCGGCGATGAGTACCCGTTACCTGGGCGAACGCTTCGACATCCACGGAGGCGGCATGGATCTGATGTTCCCGCACCACGAGTGCGAGATCGCGCAGTCGACCGCCGCGCTGGGGCACGATTCGGCACGTTACTGGGTGCACAACAACATGATCACGATCAACGGCCAGAAGATGGGCAAGTCGCTGGGCAACTTCATCACCCTCGAGGAGCTCTTCACGGGCAGCCATAAATTGCTGGCGCAGGCCTATTCGCCGATGACCATCCGCTTCTTCGTGTTGCAGGCGCAGTACCGTTCGACGCTCGATTTCTCGAACGAGGCCCTGCAGGCTGCCGAGAAGGGGCTCGACCGTCTGATGAAGGGCGTCGAATCGCTCGGGAAGGTCAAACCCGCCGAAACGTCGACGGTCGATCCCGCCGAACTGGAAAACCGCTGCCGCGCGGCGATGGACGATGACCTGAACTCGCCGATGGCCATTTCGGCGCTGTTCGACTGGGTGCGCATCATCAACCAGCTGGTCGACGGGCAGCAAAGCATCACGGCCGCCGACCTCGAAGAGCTGAAAGCCACGGTTTACCGTTACACGTTCGATATCCTCGGCCTGCGCGACGAGAAGGCCGCAGGTGCGGCTTCGGGGCGCGATTATGTGACCCCGCTGGTCGAGATGCTGCTCGACGAGCGTCTGAAAGCCCGTGCCGCAAAGGACTGGGCGGCTTCCGACCGCATCCGCGACGGGCTGGCCGCAGCCGGTATCCGTGTCAAAGACCGCAAGGACGGCAGCGACTGGGAACTGGAATAAGCGGAAAAAGGGAAGATCCGGATCCCGGGCGGAACTGTCGCCGCCGTGCGCGGACGGTCGGGGCGGGCGCCCCTGCGGGTGTGCCGCTGTGGCGGGATGGCCTTGTGCAGTATGCCGGGCGTGTCCCCGCTCCCGTTCCGGAGGTGCCTGTGTGCCGTAATCAAGGAATAGTTGGGTAGTTCGTCCGGCTTTCGCCCGGACAGAGTTGATAATATATGATATGTCTGCAACGATAAAAGGGGCGGCGACGGAGCTCGGAACGGAGCGTATCCGCAAGCTGCTCATGCAATATGCCGTGCCGGCGATCATCGCCATGACGGCTTCTTCGCTCTACAACATGGTCGACAGTATCTTCATCGGCCACGGGGTAGGGCCATTGGCCATTTCGGGCCTTGCGCTGACCTTCCCGCTGATGAACCTCGCCGCGGCTTTCGGTTCGCTGGTGGGTGTGGGTGCTGCGACGCTGGTGTCCATGCGCCTCGGGCAGCGAGACTACCAAACGGCGCAGAACATCCTGGGCAACGTCGTGGTGCTGAACCTCATCATCGGCCTGGCATTCGGTTTCACAACGCTGCTGCTGCTCGATCCGATCCTCTACTTTTTCGGGGCGAGCGAGGCGACGATCGGTTATGCCCGCGACTACATGTCGATCATCCTCATGGGGAACGTCATCACGCACATGTATCTGGGCCTGAACTCCGTGCTGCGGGCTTCGGGGCATCCGCGCAAGTCGATGTACGCTACCATCTATACGGTGGTCATCAACGCGGCGCTCGACCCGCTGTTCATCTATGGCTTCGGGTGGGGTATCCGCGGCGCGGCCATCGCCACGGTGCTGGCGCAGATTATCGCGCTCATCTGGCAGTTCCACATCCTTTCGGACAAGAGCGAACTGCTCCATTTCCGGCGCGGCATTTACCGCCTGCGCCGCAAGATCGTGCGCGACATCCTGGCCATCGGCATGTCGCCGTTCCTGATGAACCTGGCGGCGTGTTTCATCGTCATCCTGATAAACAAGGGGCTCAAGCAATATGGCGGAGACCTGATGATCGGGGCCTACGGCATCGTCAACCGTCTGGCGTTCTTCTTCGTGATGATCGTCATGGGCATCAACCAGGGGATGCAGCCCATTGCGGGTTATAACTTCGGTGCGCGGCAGTACGACCGTGTGCTGCGCGTGCTGCGGCTGACGGTCATCGGCGCCACGTGCGTCACGGGCGCCGGGTTCCTGATGGGCGAACTGGCGCCCCGGCTGGCGGTGTCGGCCTTCACGAACGACCCCGAACTGATCCGGCTGGCGGTCGAGGGAATGCGCATCGTCTTCGTCTGTTTCCCGATCATCGGGTTCCAGATGGTGGCGACCAATTTCTTCATGAGCATCGGCATGGCCGGCAAGGCGATCTTCCTGTCGCTTTCGCGCCAGCTGCTGTTCCTGATGCCGGGACTGATTTTCCTGCCCCATATCTTCGACGTCCATACCCGTTGGGACGGCAGTTGGGGCGTATGGTGCGCGATGCCGCTGTCCGACCTGATGGCGTCGGTCGTAGCCTTCTTCATGCTGGTATACCAGTTGCGAAAATTCCGGGCGCAGATGGATGCGGCCCGTTCAACGAACCTCCAATAATGCCGATTATGGAAGATAAATTCGTCATCAACATCGGGCGCCAACTCGGTAGCGGCGGCAAAGCCGTCGGCGAAGCCATCGCACAACGGCTCGGGATCGGGGTCTACGACAAGCAGCTCATCAACCTGGCCGCCGAGCAGAGCGGCCTGTGTCCCGAGGTGTTCGAACGGGTCGACGAAAAAGAGTCGCGCAACCTCTTTTCGACGCTCGTCGCCTATCTGCGCTCGCCGTTCGTCGGAAGCGAATATGCCGGGAGCAACGTGCTCAGCAACGACGCCCTGTTCAAGATCCAGAGCGACGTGATCCGCGACATCGCCGCGCGCGAGTCGTGCGTTTTCGTCGGCCGCTGTGCCGACTACATCCTGCGCGACCATCCGCGGGCGGTGAATGTCTTTGTCGCGGCCGACCGTGCCGACCGTTGCGAGCGGCTCTGCCGCCAGTGCGGCATTACGCCCGGGGAGGCCGAGGCCCGGATGGATCGGGAGGATGCGCGGCGCGCGGCGTACTACAACTATTACAGCAGCGGTACGTGGGGCATGGCTTCGACCTACCACCTCTGCGTCGATTCGTCCGTGCTGGGGATCGACGGCACGGTGGATTTCGTGCTGGAGTTCGTGGAGCGCAAACTGGGTGTGAAGCCCGGGGCGATTTAATTGTCAATACGGTAAACTTATGATACTTGCAGATCAGATAAAGGAGTTGGAGCAGCGCCGCGAGGCTTTGGAACGATGCCTGGGTATCGACCAGAAACGCATCGACCTGCGCAACGAGGAGGAAAAGACCCAGGAACCCGATTTCTGGGACACCCCCGACAAGGCGCGCGAGCAGTTGCGCAAGGTCGCCGCCATCAAGGCATGGGTCGACGACTACGATGCCGTGGCCAAGGATGTCGAAGACCTGGGGCTGATGCCCGATTTCGTGAAGGAAGGGGTCATGAGCGAGGTGGAGTTGGACGACCATTACGCACAGACGCTCGAGCGCATCGAAACGCTCGAAATGCGCAACATGCTGCGCCGCGAAGAGGACAAGCTTGGGGCGATCATGGACATCAACGCCGGGGCCGGGGGCACCGAGGCGCTCGATTGGGCGTCGATGCTCCTGCGCATGTACACCCGCTGGGGCGAGGCGCACGGTTACAAGGTCAAGGTGCTCGACTACCAGGCCGGCGACGAGGTGGGCGTGAAATCCTGTACGCTGGAGTTCGAGGGCGAGTATGCCTACGGGTACCTCAAGAGCGAAAACGGCGTGCACCGCATGGTGCGCCTTTCGCCTTTCAATGCCAATAACAAACGCCAGACGACTTTCGCCTCGGTGTTCGTGTCGCCTGCCGTGGACGATACGATCGAGGTTACGGTCAACCCGTCGGACATCGAGTGGGATACGTTCCGTTCGAGCGGCGCCGGGGGGCAGAATGTCAACAAGGTCGAGACAGCCGTGCGCCTGCGCTACCACGGCAAGGACGCCGATACGGGCGAGCCGGTGGAGTTCCTGATCGAGAATATGGAAACCCGTTCGCAGCTGATGAACCGCGAGAATGCCATGCGCATCCTCCGTTCGAAGCTCTACCAGCGGGAACTGGATAAACGCATGGCCACGCAGCAGGCGCTCGAGGCTTCGAAGAAGAAGATCGAGTGGGGATCGCAGATCCGCTCCTATGTCTTCGACGACCGGCGTGTGAAAGACCATCGCACGGGCGTGCAGACTTCGGCTGTCGAGGCGGTGATGGACGGCGACCTGGATGCCTTCATCAAGGCCTACCTGATGGAATACGGCGCCGAGGCGTAGCTCCTCCGCGGTCGGTTCCGACAACCGGTTCGCGTACGGCCGGTATTTCCCGTCGGACGATCCGTATTGTATCGGGTGCCCGGTTCTTATTGCCCAGTCCACTTCTGCCGTGCCGCCGGCCCTTGTGTCCCGCCGCACCCGCTGCCGGGCGGAGGCAGGGCAGGCTGCCGGAGGATTCCCTGCCGGGGGGGCGATATCCGGCGGGCAGGAAGCCCGGGCGTTATAAATTGTTATCTTTGCCGTATGAAGAAATTTGTCATCTCCCTGTTGTCCGTTATCTTCCTTTGCGCTGCGGCCACGGCGCAGGTATTGGTCGGTATGACCGACACGACGGCTTATTTCCCGCAGCTGGAAGGGCGGCGCGTGGCGGTGCTGGCCAACCATACGGCCGTCGCGCGGTTCTGCGCCGGTGCGCCGGGAGCTGCGGCGGACACTGCGGTTCGGCTGCCGGGGGCGGCGTCCGACGGGACGATACACCTGGTCGACCTGCTGCACGGTCGGGGCTTCGACGTGACCGGCATTTTCTCCCCCGAGCACGGGTTTCGCGGTACGGCCGACGCGGGCGAGCATGTCGCAAGTTCGGTGGATGCTGCGACCGGGATCCCGATCCGCTCGCTCTACGACGGGAATACGAAGCGCCCTTCGGACGAAGCCATGCGGTCGTTCGACGTACTGGTGGTCGACATGCAGGACGTTGGTCTGCGGTTCTATACCTACTATATCACGATGCTCCGCATGATGGACGCCTGTGCCGAATCCGGCCGCAGCGTCATCGTGCTCGACCGTCCCAACCCCAACGGGCACCACGTCGACGGCCCCGTGCTGGACATGAAATACAAATCGGGCGTAGGGGCGTTGCCGATCCCCGTGCTGCATGGCCTGACGATGGGCGAAATCGCCCGGATGGCCGTCGGCGAAGACTGGGCCGCAAGCTGCGACCTGCAAGTCGTGCGTTGCCGCAATTATACGCACGACACTCCGTACGAGTTGCCCGTCGCCCCGTCGCCCAACCTGCCGACGCAACGGGCCGTCTACCTCTATCCCTCGGTGTGCCTCTTCGAAGGTACGGTCGTGAGCCTCGGGCGCGGTACGGATAAACCGTTCGAGGTTTACGGACATCCCGACATGACCGGCTGCCTGTTTTCGTTTACGCCCCGTCCGACTGCGGGAGCCAAACATCCGCCGCTCGAAGGCAGGCTCTGCCACGGCGTCGATTTGAGCCGGATGCCGCTCGGCGAAGCCCGGGCGGAGGGCCTGACCCTGAAATATGTGATCGAAGCCTGCCGCAACCTGGGACTGGGCGATAAGTTTTTTACGCCGATGTTCGAAAAGCTCATCGGCGTGGGGTATGTCCGTGAAATGATCCTTGCCGGAGCTTCGGAGGCCGAAATCCGTGTCCGCTGGGCGGACGACGTGCGGCGCTTCCGGAAGCTGCGCGGGCGTTACCTGCTTTACGAATAATCTGACAACCGCCCCGGATGATTCCGGGGCGGTTGTCAGATGAAAGTGGGATGGCCGGTGCTTGATTTGGCGTGGAAATAGTGACGCCTGCTTCGTTGCAGCCGCCCCGCCGGAGCGCCGCCTGCCCTCCCCTTTATGGGAAAAAGGGTGCAGGTACTCTTTCCCCCGTAGGTCTTGCAATGCCTGTCCGGAAAATTTCCCCCATGCCCAAGCTCGCCGCCTGCCTTGCAACACGGACATCCATGTGGCGAGGGCGGAAACCGGCAGACAAAATATTTCGGTTTCTATGCTTTCCGGTCTTTTGTGATTATTACGGAATTTCCCGCGAAAAGTTTTTCAGGGGCGTCGGGTCGGCCGAATAAAAGCGTCCCAAAAGGACGCTTTTTCGTTAAACGACCTCCGTAATCCGGTCGTCCTCAGTGACGGGCCGGATGACCCGGCACGGGTTGCCGAAGGCGATGACCCCGGCCGGAATGTCGCGCGTTACGACGCTGCCGGCGCCGATGACCGTACCGTCACCTATCGTTACCCCCTGCATGACCACGCAGTTGCCGCCGATCCAGACGTTGTCGCCGATGGTGATAGGAAGTGAGCGCATGACGCCCGCGTTGCGCTGGTCGGGCAACAGGGCGTGCGTCACGGTGTAGATGCCCACGTTGGGGCCGATGAATACGTGGTCGCCGATGGTCACGGGCGCTTCGTCGAGGATTGTGAGGTTGAAATTCCCCGTAAAGTCGTCCCCGATTGAAATCTGCGAACCGAAATCGCAGTGGAACGGGCTGTGGATGCAGAATGTGCCGCCCGTGCGGCCGAACAGTTGCCGGATGATCGCATTGCGTTCCTCCTCGCGGCTCGGGGGCAGGCTGTTGAACCGGAAGACCAGTTCTTCGCAGCGTTGCAGTGCCTCCCTGATTTGCGGCTTGCGGGCATGGAGCCATAGGCCCGCTTTCATTTTTGCGAGATCGTCCATAATCTTCTATTTTGAGCTGAAATATTCGTAGGCCGCCCTGGATGCCGAGGCGGCGATAGCCGCATTCGTGGCGTCGTTTTCTTCCGATTCGGTGACGAACACCGCGATACAGTAGCGGCGTCCGTCGGGTAGAACCACATAGCCGACATCGTTGTCCGCGATGCGGATGCCTTCTGCCGTGCGGTCGGACGAACCTGTTTTGTGCCCGATTACGGTGCTTGCGGGCAGCCCGGCCTTCAGTTTGTTTGCGCCCGTGGTCGTTCCGCGCAACAACCGTTGCAGGAGAGCGTTGTACTCCCCTTTGAGCAGCCTGCCCTGCAGGAACAGGTCGAACAGTGTACAGACGGACGAAGGGCGTGCCTTGTTGACCCGCTGGTTCCCGATGCCGCGGTGCATCTCCTCCTCGCTGGCGGCGATGCGGATGCCGCCGATCCCCAGCGAACGGACGTAGGCCTCTACGGCTTCGGGGCCGCCTGCTTCCCGCAGCAGAATGTCGCAGGCGATGTTGTCGCTCTCCGACACCATGTAGCGGAGCAACTGCCCGAGCGTCAGCGTGCCGCCGCCTGCGGGCAGCGAATCGCGCATCGGGCTGTATGTGCCGGGTAGGAGCAGGTCGGGCGTGATGCTGATCGGCTGCGTGAGCGGTATGCCTTCGCGCTGCATGCGGTCGAGTACGGCCAGTGCCACGGGAAATTTAAAAACGCTCATCATCGGTAACAGGGTGTCGTTGCGCGCAATTGTTTCCCCGCCGGGCGTGCGGACGGCGACCCCGACGAAGGCTTTGTGCCCCGATAGGATTTCGTCCAGCCGGGATTCGAATTGTCGTGTCGCCGTATCGCAAGACGCTGTGAGAACCGACAGGCATAGGAGCAGGAGTTTTTTCATAAGCTGGCAGAGGATAAAAAAGCACACCTTTTCGGGGTGTGCTTTTTTTCGGATTTTTCCGTGTTGCTTATCCTTCGATGATAGCCTCGCTCGGGCAAACGCCGGCGCAGGTACCGCAGTCGATGCACTTATCGGGATCGATGACATAGATATCGCCGGCCGAGATCGCTTCGGTCGGGCACTCGCCGATGCAGGTGCCGCAGGCAACGCAGGAATCAGTGATTTTGTAAGCCATTTTTGTTGAAATTTATTGTTAAAAGTTGTGTTGTGTCAGCAAATATAGAAACTTATTTGATAATATCAAAACCCGTATAGGGGATCAGCGCCTCGGGAATCCGGATGCCGTCGGGGGTCTGGAAATTCTCCAGCAGGGCGGCCACGATACGCGGCAGCGCCAGCGACGAGCCGTTGAGCGTATGTGCCAGCTGTGTTTTCTTGTCGGCATCACGGTAGCGGAGCTTCAGGCGGTTGGCCTGGAACGACTCGAAGTTGGAAACCGACGAGACCTCCAGCCAGCGTTTCTGCGCCTCGGAGTAGACCTCGAAATCGTAGGTCAGCGCCGAGGTGAACGACATGTCGCCGCCGCACAGGCGCAGAATGCGGTAGGGCAGCCCCAGCGACCTGACGATAGACTCCACGTGGGCCACCATGCCGTCGAGCGCTTCGTACGACGCTTCGGGCAGGCTCAGCTGCACGATTTCGACCTTGTCGAACTGGTGCAGGCGGTTCAGTCCGCGCACGTCCTTGCCGTACGAGCCGGCTTCGCGACGGAAGCAGGGGGTATAGGCGGTCATCTTCACCGGGAAGTCCTTTTCGTCGAGGATCACGTCGCGGTAGATGTTCGTCACAGGCACTTCGGCCGTCGGGATCATGTAGAAATTGTCGGCCGTGGCGTGGTACATCTGCCCTTCCTTGTCGGGCAGCTGGCCCGTGCCGAAGCCCGAGGCTTCGTTGACCATGATCGGCGGTTCCACTTCGAGGTAGCCGGCCCGGGTGTTGCAGTCGAGGAAATAGTTGATCAGCGCACGCTGCAGACGGGCTCCCTTGCCTTTGTAGACGGGGAATCCTGCGCCCGTGAGCTTGACGCCCAGGTCGAAGTCGATGATGTCGTATTTGCGCGCCAGTTCCCAGTGGGGCAGCGGGTTTTCAGGTAGTTGGGTGTAGCTTTCGACCAGTTTTACGACGAGGTTGTCCTCGGCGGTCTTGCCTTCGGGCACGATGTCGGCCGGGAAATTGGGCAGCGAGACGATCGCTGCCTGCAACTCCTCCTGCACGTTGTGCGATTCGGCCTGCAGGCGGTTGGATTTTTCCTTGAGGTCGGCGACGAAGCGCTTGCGCTCCTCGGCTTCGTCGCGGCGTCCCTGTCCCATCAGCGCCCCGATCTCCTTGGCGGCTTTGTTCTGCGCTGCCAGCGTATTGTCCAGTTCGGTCTGGATGGCCTTGCGGCGGTCGTCCAGCGTTTCGATCCTGGCGATGACCGGTGCGGCGTCCACTCCCTTCTTGGCGAGCTTGCGGATCGCGGCCTGCTTGTCATCGCGAATTTGCTTTATCGTAAGCATGGTATCCTGTGTTTTTGTGTGTATTCGTGTTTACAAATTGCAAAATTATAAAAAACACGCCAACTTGCACTCCTGTCGCTCCGTTTTTTGCCTGTTTCATAAAAAAACGGAGTTTCACCGCGTGCGGGAGCCCGAATGACATTTTTCCGGGGGCACAAGTCCGCATTTGTCGCGGATTTTGTTAATTTTGCAAAAAATAATGCGTTGAAATCCGTCGAACTACTCGCTCCCGCCAAAGATTTGCAGTCGGCCGTCGCCGCCGTGGACTACGGTGCAGATGCCGTGTATATCGGCGGGGCTAAGTTCGGAGCCCGTTATGCGGCGGGCAACAGCGCCGGCGAGATCGCCCGTGTGGTGGAATATGCCCACCGCTACGGAGTGCGGGTGCATGCCACGCTCAACACGCTGATCTACGACGACGAGCTGGAGGCCGCCCTCGCCCGCCTGACCGACCGCCAGCGCACCGCCGTGCACCTGCACTACTACGAGGGGTACGCGACCGAAGAGATCGCCCGTATCACCGGCGAGCGCCCCGCCACCGTCCGCTCCCACCTCCACCGCGCACGCAAGGCACTCAAGATCGACCTAGGAGCACGCCCATGAACGAGAACGAGTTCCGCACGCGCTACGCCGCGTCGCAATCCCACGTCGAAGCCTCCCCCGAGC
>OLND01001884.1_pt1 | contig 20347 bp, 20 predicted proteins | sample 1672031 | NCBI WGS metagenome assembly OLND01 (sample SAMEA3136638, study PRJEB25190) | human gut metagenome | biome: human gut; feature: human-associated habitat; material: faeces | place: Austria | collected 2013 | reverse complement strand
TACTTGAACTTTCCGTAATCATTCCCGGCATACTGCTGGCATATCTGCCTGTAAAAAGCTATCTGCGACAGACACCGCTTAAGCTGACAGCGTGGCTTCTTCCTCTTCTTCTGGGAATCTGTATTTTCGGAGGAGCAGTTTGCTGTGCCCTCCACTTTCCCACCAGATGGATCCTGTTTCCTCTGTTGCCTGTTATTATGCTTATTTATCATAAAACGTTAAAAATCTCTGTCTGGAAATCCGTCAGTATTTTTCTGGCAGTCTTTGCAGTTTTTGCATGTGTCAACAGTCTTTCCCGGGCAGTCAATGCACTTATAACTGCTGACCTGCATATTACAGAAAATGAGCTGTGGTTTCGTACCGGTGCCGGAATTTTCTATAACGTCATCTGCCTGCTGTTTGTTCTGGCAGCCTGGTATCCTGCCCGTCACTGTGTTCAGACAATGATCGCAGACGAAAACTTTGCCCAAACCTGGTATGTATTCTGGATCCTTCCGGTAATCTTCATCGGAGTGAATCTTTTTATGATTCCTAAATACCGCAGCACTTTATATACCGGGCGGGTCCTGCAGTGTTATATTGTTTTAAGTCTTGTACTGCTCATAATCCTGCTCCTGTTTTATGTCATGTTTCTCATGATGGCGGTCAGCCTGAACAGAAATGCCCGACTTCAGCAGGAGAACCATTTTCTTTCCCTTCAGCAGGAAAGATACGAGAATCTCTGCATGGCCATTGAAGAAGCAAGACAGGCGCGTCACGATATCCGCCATCATTTTGTCCAACTGTCCTCTCTGGCAGAGCAGGGTGACATGGAAAAGATTAAAAAATATCTATCCGCTACAACCGAAAAAATCTCTGACTATAACCTCCATTTCTGTGAAAATCAGGCTGTTGACAGTGTTTTCGGATATTATTCCACACTTGCCAAAAGAGAAAATATTCCTTTTCATGCTCTGGTTTCCCTGCCCACTGATCTTTCCATAGATGAGATTAATCTGTGCCTTGTATTTTCCAATCTGCTGGAAAATGCCATCCAGGCAAGTGTGAAAACAGAACCCGCCCGCAGAAAGATTAATGTGGAGGTTTATCCCCACCATAATCACCTGCTTCTGATTCATGTGGAGAATACCTTCGATGGTAAAATACAACAAGAAAACAATGTTTTCCAATCCTCCAAACGCTCCGGAAACGGCATAGGAATCGAATCTGTCCGCCACATTACCGACAAAAACGGCGGTGCCTGTGACTTTACCTATGAAGATGGTATTTTTTCTGCCAAAATAATGCTCCGGATATAATCAGTTAATGATTATACCCGGGCAAATGCCTGCCAACCAATACCGCCGCAACCGGCATCACCACCACACAGGCAATCGCACCAAATATCATAGATACACAGTTTTGAAATAATATTTTCGAATTTAATAATGTTTCCAGTGTATAATCCTGCATCTTCAGATAAGAAAATAATAATAACGATTCTCCCACATATGCAAACAGCAATGTATTCACTGTTGTCCCGATTACTTCTCTTCCGATCTGCATTCCGCTTTCTACAAGTTCTGTCAGTTTCATCTCCGGTTTGTGAATACTGACCTCGTAAACGGAAGTTGTAACCGTAAGTGCCATATCTAACACAGCTCCCAACGTACTGAGTATGATCACGGCTGTCGCAACATTTCTCATATTAATGTCCAGATTCATATTATAATATAATACATCATCTTCCGCAGCCTGGATTTCATTCAGTCCTCCTGCCTCACTTCTCCACACCACCATATAGATAAAGAAAAACAGGATCATCATTGTAATCAATACTGCTGCAAATGCACTCTTCGTCTTTTCATTGGTACCATTTTGATAAAATAATGTTACACATGAAATGATGATTCCCATTCCGATCGTAACCAGAAGTACCGGTGCTCCCGCTGCCATCAGCCAGATAGCCAGGCTAAGCAGCAACATATTTCCAACCAGTGCTATCAATGATATCACACCTCTGTCCCCGCCAATAATTATGATCAAAAATAACAGAATCAATCCCAGTATCATCAACATGTCTTCTTCACCTTCCTTATCGTTAATTTCATCATCACAGATGTGATCAGTATAGATACTGGTATTGCCAGTACAATTCCAATACTCTCTATGAAGAATCTGCATAATTCACACGGAATATGTAATTTTATAATCGTCATAAACCGGACACTGTTATTCATCCTGATCACGCACATCGGAATCAAGCCACAGCCAAACACGAACAATAATACATTGATCATCGTTCCCATAATATCATATCCTATCTCTCTTCCGGACCGGAATAACTCCCGAAATGTAACTTCTGGCCGCTTCGTAACAATTTCACTCAATGCGACAGCAATTGCCACTGCAACATCCATGATTGCTCCAAGTCCTGATAGCAAAATCTCTGCATGAAAAATCTCATCCGGATTATCAATGCTCCCCAAATATTCCATAGTAGAATAATCCAATTCAGCACTATGACTGATCACCACATCAAATATTCCCATGATCATTGCCAATACACATATGGTTGACAATAATGCCGCCCATGTTTTCCTGTGAATTCCATTTAATCCGATCAGTGTAGCAATTGCAAAAAAGATTACCATTTTATTACAGATTGCTACAACATCCGCATCATCACCGCTTTTTAGGAATCCTGCTGTAAATATCACAATATTGATTCCCACTGTCACAATTGTAAGCAAGCCTTTCTTTCCCGCAATCATCATCAATACCAATATTAAAAGACCAAGCAAAATAATAAGTTCCGTATCTCTTTTTACACACTGTATACTAGATCCCACATTATTTTCAGACCCGTTCAGCAATACCTTATCCCCTTTGTGATATTTCTGCTTTAACATTCCTGTATAAGTATATTCATTAGAAAAATCAACAATTTTCCCTTTATTCGTTCCATTTAATATCACCCCCCGGATCTTTTGCTTATATTTGATTTCTTGTGTTCCACGGGTACTTTTGCTTTCTCCTGCCACGCTTGTCTCTACTTTTGTCAGCTTTGCAATTGGTGTCTGATACAGCCATGCGTCATTCATGACAAATATGACTGCAATCAAATATATCAGACCAAATACTCCATATAGCTTTGCTCTTTTACTTTTCTTTACATATTCTGTTATTTTCTTTGCAATCTGTTTCATTTTTATCTTCTTTTCTTTTTTATTTTATCTGCAGCTCCGAATCCACAAGGTGACAGTACAATGTATCGTCTCCCAGTTTCTTCGCTTCATACTATTCCACCTGGAATATAGAAAAAGTTATTTTCCCACACTCCCTCTGGTCTATCCTACATGGCGTTTAAATCTCTGGAAGTCTGCCACTGGCAGCTTTTATTCCGTATTTTTCCAGATCTACCCTTCCGTTTATCACTTCAACTCCATCCGCCCGAAGAAGTTCTGCCTGCACATCCTCTCCACCAAACGCAAATGCCCCGGCCAGTTCTCCTTTCGCATTGACCACACGGAAGCATGGAATATGTTCTGGATCCGGATTCTTATGCAGTGCATTGCCCACGGCTCTTGCCATTCTGGGGTCTCCCGCCATCTCTGCGATCTTCCCATAAGTTGCCACATGCCCTTTTGGAATACGCTTCACTGCTTCGTAAATTCTCTTTGTCGGACTGTCCGTAACCAGATCATAGCTTTCTGCGATCATTCTTTTAATCTCTTTTTCCGGAACAGTCCCATCCAGAATGATCGTATTCCAGTGTTCTTTATTCAGATGATACCCTGCCGTCACTGACTCATATGTCGAGCGCCAGAAGTCTCTCCACTCCGAATTCACTTTGACATTCAGATTGATATAGCCTTCCCGTTCATAGATCCACAGAAATGTTTTTTTACTTCCTTTGATCCGCACCAGCTGCCAGTTTGGATCACGGAATGGCTTTTCTTCATATACATTGTCAAAAGACATTCCGTATGCTAATGCTTCTTCTCTTGTCATCATATGATTCCCATCCTTCCTGATTTATACTTTCTTTCATTATCGATAAGTACAACTAATCAATATATGATATTCTCTTTTTTCAGAAGTTCCTCACATATTCCAATATATTTTTCTGTATAAATACTGCCCTTTTCCCAAATAAAGTCAAAAGCATGCTGCATTTTAAAATCTGAAAGTCTGATTTCTTTCAATGTTCCATTCTTAAGTTCATCCGCTACTGCAATCTTATACATAAATGAAATTCCACAATCTCTTTTTAAAAGCCCGATAATTGTATGCATATTTTCCACTTCTGTATAATGGAGAAAATCTTTTATCCCCATTCCTCTTGCAAGAAGTAACTCCTCTAAAATATTTCTTGTTCCGGATCCCGGTTCACGTACAAGAAGGCGCTCCTTCACCAGTTCCTGCATTGTTTCTGGAAATTTTTCTTTGAATGTGTGCTCTCTGGCACAAACTGCTATATACTCTTCCGTACTGTAATTTTTATGTTCATAATTTTCCTTCGGATAATTGCCCTCTACAAGCGCAAGATTAATCCTTCCTTCATCAAGCAATGTCAACAGCTGCGTTGTATTTCCATAATGTATATGCAGGTTTATCTCCGGATGGCTGATCAGGAAATCTGCTATTTTATCTACAATTGCATATTCTCCAATCGTCATCGTAACTCCTATGGAAAGTGATTCCATCTTATGGGATTCATTTCTTATCTCATTCATAATTGCCAGCTGATCATTTTTCATTGTCATCAGCCGTTTTCTAAGTATCTCTCCTTCCTGAGTCAGATACAACTGTTTATTACAATAAGAAAACAATTTGACATCGTATTCCTTTTCAAAGAAATGAATATGTTGCGAAACTGCCGGTTGCGTAATATGTAACCTTCTTGCTGCCTCTGTGAAATTCATTGTATCACATACCGCAAGGAATGTATCTGTTCTAAAATCCAGCATAATCTTTTTCCTTTCATTGTCAATTTGATTTTTTAATAATTTTTTATTATCATTCGATAATATTATATAATTATTTATTATTGTTATCCAGTGTTATAATCTCTAGTGGAAACCCGTATGAACCAATAAAAGAATGAGAAAGAGGAAAAAACATGAATTTTTTTAACAAAAACCTAAACGGTATACTGGTTTGTTTTGTGATTGCGATTCCATCATGGCTTCTTGGAAAGGCTTTCCCGGTTATCGGCGGACCTGTCATCGCGATCCTGGCCGGAATGCTGATTACACTAGTATGGACCAATAAAGGAAAAGCCGAATCAGGTATCAAATGGACTTCTAAGATTATTTTACAGACAGCTGTTGTACTGCTTGGATTTGGAATGAATCTTGGTGTTATTCTACAGACTGGAAAGCAATCCCTTCCGATCATCGTATGTACGATAAGTACTTCTCTGATCATTGCGTGGGTTCTCCGCAAGATCATGAATGTCCCATCGAATACTTCGATTCTCGTAGGGGTCGGCTCATCCATCTGCGGAGGATCTGCGATCGCTGCCACTGCACCGGTCATCGATGCAGATGATACTGAAGTTGCACAGGCAATCTCTGTAATCTTCTTCTTTAATGTTATCGCTGCCGTACTTTTCCCTGTACTTGGAAGTGCACTTGGCTTTGACACTACAAGTGGAAGCTCCTTCGGATTATTTGCCGGAACCGCTATTAATGATACTTCTTCGGTCACTGCTGCTGCCTCTACCTGGGACAGTATGTGGAATCTCGGAAGTGAAACACTGAATACAGCCGTGACCGTAAAGCTTACACGTACACTGGCAATTATTCCGATCACACTGGTATTGTCCCTGATCCGTGCAAAATCTGCTGCAAAATCTGGAAATGCTGACTCAGCATCAAACAAATTCAGCTTAAAGAGAGCATTTCCTATGTTCATCTTATACTTCATCATTGCAGCTGTGATCACAACTGTATGTATGACTATGGGTGTCAGTGCAGATGTATTTGCTCCGTTAAAAGAATTGTCGAAATTCTTTATCATTATGGCTATGGCTGCGATCGGACTTAACAGCAATGTTGTGAAATTGATTAAATCCGGCGGAAAACCACTTATGCTCGGTGGATGCTGCTGGATCGGAATTACCATCGTGAGTCTGGGAATGCAGCATATCATGGGAATCTGGTAATTATTTCATCCAGACAGACGCTCTGGTGATCTCTTTGAGACTCGTTACCCCGCACATTTTCATCGTGTCTTCCAGCTCTGTTCCAATCTTATCTATATAAGACTTTACGCCTTCTTCCGCACCTCCATAAACGGCAGTCACAAATGGTCTTGCAATGATGACTGCATCTGCTCCGAGTGCCAGGGCCTTGAATACGTCTACACCACTCCGGATTCCGCCATCTACAAATATCTTCATGGAATCCCCTACTGCCCTGGCGATCTCTTCCAGCACCTCTGCTGTCGCCGGGCACTGATCCAGCACACGTCCTCCATGATTCGATATTACAATTGCAGATGCCCCGGCCTCTTTTGCCTTCAGGGCTCCTCTGACTGTCATAACACCTTTTACAATAAATGGTATTCCTGCAATCTTTGCGATCTCTCCAAGTTCCTCCACTGTCTTACTTCCTGCCGGCGGCTCCATGTTCTTAAGAAACGGAAGTCCTGCTGCATCGACATCCATTGCCACTGCAAATGCCTTTGATTCCTGAACCATCTTCATCTTTTCCGCAACGGTATCTATGTTCCATGGTTTCACGGTCGGGATTCCGATTCCGTCTGTTTTCCCGATTGCTTTTGTCGCAGCAACCATCACATTACTGTCGAGACCATCTCCTGTAAATGCGGCAATCCCGTATTTTGCACATGCTGACACAAGAATATCATTGTATCTCACATCATCCAGACAGTCGCCGTAATGTAATCCCACTGCACCAACCGGTCCTGCAAAAAATGGATATAAAAACTTCTTTCCGAAGAGCTCCAGGGATGTATCCACCGGTTTGTTTTCTGCAATTGTGTCCATCTGAACACGGATTTCTTTCCATTTATCATAATTACGGATAGCTGTATCTCCGATTCCCTTTGCCCCAGGTCCAGGCATCTGATTCTTACAGGCACGTCCGTTACACTCCGGACAGGCTTTACAATAATTTCCAATACGTGTTCTTGCATTTTCTATACATTCTGAATAATTCATATTTTTTCCTCTTTTCTTTCGCTTTCTAACATCTTCCACAGTTTCTGCAGGGATTACATCTTAATTTTTTCAGTTTTAGATTCCAGTCTTGAATTTCCGGTAACTTTTCCCCGGTTATCCACTTTTTCATCCCATAATGATCTGAAACCGTAACTTTATCCCCATTCCACTCAATCTCCAGTGGATATAGTGTAATATTTTCAGGATTCATACAGTTCTGATGAAGTCTTGGTGAATACACTTCTTCTCCCCAGGATACGGCCTGATCTATTGTCAGAATCCTTATATGCGTCTCACTGATACGTAAAATCTCCGGTTCCACTACACAATGATATCTTTCAGGTATTTCATTCTTGAAAACAGAAATGATTCCTAACGGCGTCCTGATCTTTTCATTCTTTTTCATCTTAATATCCGATCTCCTCCAGAATCCGCTCAACAAGTCTCACATTTTTCAGCGAAAATTCTTCCGTAACCGCCGGCTTCTCATTTTCATCGATACATCTGCCGAATTGTTCTACCTCCAGGCGATAATTCTGTGGAACTTCTACCGTCTTTACTTCTTCCTGCCCCTCAGCCGTACGAATCGTATAGCTTAATTCTCCATCACCATTGAATGCAAATTTGGTTCCGGTAATGCTTCCCTTCGTTCCATCTATCTCCAGACGGTCCAGTCTCCTGTCCTGATCCGTTGCAAGTGTCATGCCACAGGTAAATACTGCTTTCTTTCCATCTGCAAATTCCATGACCACAGAAGTCAACTTATCGATCTTTTCTTCCGAAAAGATTGCGGAAGCCTCGACTTTCGCTGGTTCTTCATTCAGAAGTCCTAACGTCAGGCTTGTGCTGTATACTCCCAGATCGTATGTACATCCTCCGAGAGTCTCCCGTCTCATCCGGATATTTTCCTTATTATAATCTGATGTGATAAATGCGGAATCTATATAACGAACTTCTCCTATCGTTCCATCTTCTATCTCTTTCTTAATTGCAACGATATATGGACTGTGCTGATATGCAAAAGCTTCCATAAGATATACATGATTCTCTTTTGCTGTTTCAAATAATTCTTTTACCTGCTTTTCACACGGTGCAAGCGGCTTTTCACACAGTACATGTTTGCCGCTTTCCATAGCTTTCACGGCCCACTCATAATGTAAAGTATTTGGCAGCGCAATATATACCGCTTCCACTTCCGGATCATCCAACAATTCTTTATAACTTCCATAAGCTTTTTCAAATCCGAATTTTTCTTTAAATTGTTCAGCTTTGTCTATGCTTCTTCCGGCAATTGCATATAATTCGCAGTTGTATGCCTGTATCATTCCCGGAATGGTACAACTTCTGGCAATTCCGGCAGTTCCTATAACGCCCCACTTGATTTTTTTCATTGTTTTACGCCTCGCTTTATGTATGATGATTTTATTTTAGCACTTTTGGAAACATTATCCCACTAAAAAAATGTACCTTTTATCCTTATTACTCGGGCACTGAAATTTACTTTTTCAGATCAGCCGTTTTTCATATTTGGGGGAGACTTTGTGCTGTACATAAGGCCCCATACCCCACTTCCTCATTCGGATACTCGTCAAATCCCGGTACTTTTTTCGCTCCACGTCTCAGATACGCCTTCACTTTTTCCCCATATAGATATGGATCGTTTCCTCTCACAATCCCCCATTCCATCAAAAGCGCTGCACTTCCTGTCACAAATGGCGTGGCAAAGGATGTTCCTGTAAATGCCGCATATCCTCCGCCCACTGTTGTTGTCATAACTTCCACTCCCGGTGCCACAAGATCCGGTTTCACCATATTTGTAAGTCTGGTAAATCCTCTTCCCGAAAAATCCGCATATGCAAATGTCCTTGCGTCATATGCTCCTACGGATATTGCACGGCTGGCAGAAGATGGAATTGTGAGCGTCGTAGCATCTGTTGGAAACAAGAATCCTGTTCCACGGTTCAATACATTGTCGCTTGGAAGCCACATTTCATATTGTCCTGTCACGATCTTCCCGGCACTTAGAACAATTCTCCATATTCCTTCTGTCAGATAACTTTCTACCGGAAGCAGATCTATATAGATTTCCTGGGAAATGCTGTAAGGACTTGGTTCCCCATAATAAAGCAGTATTTCTGTCTGACCAATTCGGAAGCGATGTGGTCCCAATATCTCCGGTACCGGTCCGACCCGCACTCCCGATGGATTGATGATCGAAATCTCTATTTGATCCGTATATTCTTTCCATATCTGGATACTGATCGATGACTGTCTGCTCTGAATTGCAAGCTGGATTGTCTCTTCTCCTTCTGAAATAATTCTACCGGAAGTATGCCCGGCACTTGCCGCTTCATTTCCGGTTCCGATGCAAAATACACTCTTCCATATATTGGACACATCATCGATATACCGCTCCAGAAGTGTCGTCCCGTCATGTCCGCCGTATGTATTTCCAAAACTGATATTCACAGCTACAGGCATCCGAAGCTCCAGTGCCTTTCTTATTATATAATCGATCCCCATCATTAGCTCTGTCGTTCTTGGGAATCCTTCCTGTATGGGATTACCAAGTTTTACAACGATCAATTCACTCTGCATGGCAACTCCGGCATAACGTCCTCCACTGTTTCTTCCATTTCCTGCTGCTACTCCCGCCACTGCCGTACCGTGTCCGGAAATGTCCTGGCTTCTCACAAGCCTTCTCTGTTCTGATACAGTTTGTGCATTTAATGCTTCATCTATTTGTCCTTTCGTATACTCCACACCGATGCTGTATCCAACCGGTGCTGTTTCCCCATCTGCCGGATTCAGAGACTGATCCCACAGATACCGAATCCTCGTGCTTCCGTCTGCATTTCGAAAATCTATATTCGCATAATCGATTCCCGAATCTATGATTGCAACCAATATTCCCTGTCCATACAGAGAAAGGCGTGTATCCTGTACCGCATTGATACAAGACACACGCCTTCCTTCTGCCGCCTGAAAGAACAGCCGTTTTGGTTTTTCTACATATTCAACTTCCGGAATTCCCGATAAGATGTCGATTCTGGATTCTGTAATTCGGATGACTGCATATTCATTTTGAAGTTCTGTTACTTTGGATGCTATCTTCCTGACTCGGTCCAGATTTACGGAATATTTGATGATCAGATCCCATTCCCGGTCAAGCGGATCATATCCAACATTTAAATTCAAGGATTTTTCCCGCTCATCTTCCGCGGAATTCAGTGCAAGATTTAAAAGATTTTCTAGTTTCTGACTGGTCATACATTAACTCCAGATGCTTTTGTTATTAATATATGTGCTTTGTAAGCCATAGGGGACACTGAAAAAGCCACTTTTTCACGTCCCCTATGGCGTCATCACTTCTCCCAGCACTCGCCCCACTGCCCCGGCAAAATCATTAATATTCTGAATCTGTACCAGTTCTCGGTCGAATATCTCTCTTGCTGCCTCTCTGGATTTTGCACTTCCCATGAAGATTCCTATGACCTGGATTCCTTTTTGCTTTAACCTCTGAACTTCCCTTGCTGTATCCTCTATTGCCGGCTGGTCAGTATATTCCTTGTTCGTATAAAAAGCTCCCTCACCGATATTCTGGTCGTCCATAGGGTTTGCATCCGTCAGTACAAGTAAAATTCTTTTTGCTTTCTTACTTGCTTCCATCAAATATCCTGCTGCACGCAGAGCCAGTCCGTCCCGGTTATTTCCTGCCGCAACATATCCGAATAATTCATTTCCAACCTTTTCTTCTTCATAATCTTTAAAGATCCGCATCACCGTAAAGCCCCGGATACTGCAATAGGAATATATCTGTGCCGGTATTCCACACTCTTCCAGACTTTCTGCCAGGACATATGCCTGCGCCGCAATCTGTTCCTGCATCTGCTTTCTGGAAGACGATGCATCGATCAGCATATCGACTGAAAATCCCGGAATCTCCACTTCTTCTTTCCGTTCGAATACTCTTGGATTATCCAGATAAACTGCTTTCCATACTTCTCTCGGATGGATCTTCCCGTGCGTTGCCATTTCTGGAAATGTCTCGTCCTGCGTCTCCAGACAGATGCGTAATTTCTCTGTAAGTTTTCTTATACTGTTTCTGTATATTGCACGATTCTTCTCATAATACTGTTTATTTTTCTCATATTGCTGGGCAGATTCTTTTTGAAATTCCAGGATTTCCTGTCTTTCTCGTTTTCTTTCTATTTCCGAAAGTTCTTTTAATTTTGTTTTGCTCTTCTGCTTTTCTTTCCATCCTGATCTTCCTCTTGTAAAGAGTACATGACAATTCTTATGTTTATCCACACATATCTCCCGCTCTATTCTTTCCTGCTCAGTCTGCGGGTACATATTCTTGCCAAAGCAGGCTTCTACATATATTCTTGCCTCCCCCGGATCATTTTTTAATGAGAACTGCACCAGATAATGCTTTGACCGCTCTATAACTCCTGTTTTTTCCTCACTGCCAACGTCTTTATCTTCATAATGCTTCGCCCGTACATATGTAGCACTCACTTTTCCAACAGAATGGAATGCTCCGGCAACTTTCTGAAGAAAGTAAACACCTTTTTTTTTTCGCAGCTTTTGACGGACAATAAGAAAAATATTTCCACAGATTCTCTCGTGTCTGTTCCAGAATCTCATCCGTTGTCATCTCTTCCGTATAGGAAAATGCATGCAGAAGTTCTTCCTCTTCTGTAGTTAGTTCGGATGGCTGTCCCAAAATTTCTCTGCAATGTGCATTCCGGATTTGTTCTATCCTTGCATATTCTTTATAATTCCTGTAACGGTTCAGATTATCCAGCGCATACTCCCTTCGCAGTTCTTCCATTACTGATCTTATTTTTCTTTCTTTTTGGTACAATGCATTCTCAAGTCCGATCCAAAGAAGACCTTCATACAGTTCCCGGTCTTTTCCTCCCAGCTGATTAAAAAAATCATCTATTTTCTCCTGATCGTACCATTTGTAAGTCAGACCGATAATCAGATTCAGATACATATCTGCCGTTCCGTTCGATGCAAATGCAAGGAAAAGTGGTTCAAGTTCATAATTTTCTGCCGCCGCCCATATAAAATTGCATGCTCTTTTTGCTTCTCTTAATTCTTGTTCTTCTATTTCCGCCATGCTATAACACACTACTTTCCTGCTACTTCACAAACAAATCTTTCTTCACCGTTTTCTTCGAGATTCTTGTACGGATCGTATCACGAATCAGGGTCTGTTCATAGGCATCAAATGTTTTATTGGTAATTCCCATATCCAGTGCCGTAAATATATCAAGTCCTTTTTCCATCAGACCGACTGCTCCTAAAAGACCACGCAGATCCAGAGCCTTGGAAGATATCTCTCCATTTTCACATTTCTTATGTAATTCCAGAAACATAAATGTCAGTTCTCCTGCTCCTTCTTCCCTGATGTCCGGATAATGCTTTCTTATTAATTTAATCAGACTTTCCTTTGAAATCATCGGCATCTGGATTACGACAAATCTGGATACCAGTGCTTCATTCAGTTCTTTTGTACCCGCATATCCGTAGTTCATCGTTGCAATGAATCTTGTCGCCGGATGTAATTCCATACGTTCGTATCCTGGAACATCAATCGTCCGCCGGAAGTCCAGTGTCGCATGAAGTACTGCCATTGCTTCACTTTTTGCCATGTTGATCTCATCTAATATGGCAAATCCACCGGCTTTTGCCGCTGTATACACCGGCCCCGGTCTGAAAGATACCTCTCCCCCACGGAATGTATCCATACCAATCAATGAAGCTGCATCCATATTCACATGAAACGACACATCCCACCGTGGTCTTGTAAATACTCCCGCCAGATTCTCTGCAAACAGACTCTTTCCCGTTGCTTTCGGACCTGCCAACAGAATATTTTCTCCACACAAAATTGCGGTAATTGCCTGCTCCCAGACTTCTTTTCCATAGTAAAATTGTTCCAGTTTCGGAATTCTTGAACCATATTCTTGTTCTACCGGGTATGTTTCCCTATATTCTGTTATCTCACGGATCAGCTCATCTCTGATTCCAAGTTCTCTTAATTTTTCCAGCAATTTCTAAGGCTCCCTTTCTGAAATGTTGTTATTTATAGATATACACTATCCACTTCTCCATATTTTATTACTTAAAAATACACGAATCAAGGATTTTCCCTTTTTCTTACAAACTGCAGGAATTTCTTCACCGCTACCGAAGCATTCTTCTCATTCTTTACCGCGATCACAATCTCCCGGTGCAGCTCCGGTTTCAGACTTCTTGTTACGATATGATAATCGCATCTTTTCATCACCAGTTCCGACAGTATCCCGATTCCCAGCTCGTTTTCCACCATAGACATCACTGCATAATCGTCCCCGGAATAATAAGAAATGTGCGGTGCGATCTTATTCTTTTTGAAATGTTCTTCGATTTCCTGCTTGCCGCCTTCCTGAAGCAGTACAACTGACTCATCCTCAAATGCTTTTAATGGAATCTCTGTTTTTTCTGTCATTGGATGCTTTTCTGGAAGAACGGCCAGCATTTCATCCGTCATAATGTCAATGGTATCATAGTCCGTCCGCACCGGCCGGATCAGGAATCCGAAATCTACCAACCCCTCAGCAATCCACTGCTCGATTTTGGAATAATCTCCCGTATGCAGTTCAAAATCAATTCCCGGATATAATTTTCGGAATTCTTTCATCACCCCCGGCAGATAGTGACACGCAATACTGCTGAATACCCCGATCCGGATCAGTCCCCGGTCCATTCCTGTGATTTCTCCGGCTTTTTCCCACATTCTTTCTTCTGCCATTGCCAGTTCCCATATATAGGGGATGAGCTGTTCTCCGTCTGAAGTCAGACACACTCCTGCGTGACTTCGTTTTAATAATGTCATCTGAAGTTCCGTTTCCAGAGACTTCACAATCTGTGTGACTGCTGACTGAGAGTATTTATAAAAATCTGCTGTTTTTGAAAAGCTCTCTAATTCCACTACTTTTAAGAAAATTGTATATTTTGAATATCTCATGATTCTACATTCTCCTTATGTCTTTTTTGATTATTTTTCAAAATATTTTGTTTTCTTATTCTCATCATGATAAATATGAATTTTACTTATATTCTATTCTACTATATAATAAAAAACAAGAAAACTATTACATAGGAGGAATCGTCGATTATGTCGACAAAAAAAGCCAATCTGATTCTTACAACCTGCTCTATGGCATGGGGAACTTCTTATATATTTATGAAACTTGGAATTGAGGGACTTTCCCCTCTGATGCTGATGGCTCTGCGTACAGGAATCGCATTTCTGATTCTGGTACTTATATTTTTCAAAAGGTTACTGAAAGTTAATAAAAGACTTTTACTCTACAGTGCCATCACCGGCTTTCTGCTTTTTACAAACCTTACGCCAATCCTTTACGGATTAAATACAATCACTGCTTCTCAGAGTGGATTCATCCTCAGCACCACCGTTGTGCTTGTTCCGGTCATTCATGCAGTTATTTCCCGGAGACTTCCGGAGCATCATGTCAGGCTTGGAATCATTATCGTATTAATCGGAATGGTACTGATCAACGGCGGTGATATATTTGCTGTCAAGCCCGGAACGTTGCTTTGTATGCTTTCGGCTTTCAGTTATTCAATCAATATTGTATTAAACAGCTATTTTACCAGACAGGTAGATCCACTTGCACTCGGAGTCTACCAGCAGGGCTTTACCTGTCTTTATTCCATAATCGGTCTGCTGGTGTTCGGATCCCCGATATTTCCGAGCACCGCGTTGGACTGGATCTCCGTTCTTGGACTTGCTCTCTTGTCCTCAGCTTACGGATTCGTTGTACAAACTGTTGTGCAGCAATATACAACACCGGAGAATACCGGATTCCTGTTCTCCCTGGAACCGATCTTTGCAGCGATTTTTTCCTTCATCTTCTTGCATGAGAAGCTCACGGAGATGGGATATCTCGGGGCCATTTTCATTCTTGCAGGAGTGTTTACCGCTATCGATGCCAAAAGTACGGTAATGGAATTAATCACCGGGAAATCCGTTGCAGAAGTTACATCCAAAAGATAGCAGAAAATCCGTTGTCTTATCCTGATATGTTCCCTTTACCGGAACTCCAGTAAAACAGGACATACCATTGACTGACAACGGATTTTTATCTTTTCTATAAAATCTCTGCTTCTAATTCTCTATAAATCGCATCTGCAAGAATCTTATGACTCTGTCCATCCATATGCTCCTGATCTGCTTCCGACGGACTCGCATAATCTGCTGCCCGCATGAATCGTTTGCCATACTTTCCGGCCACTTTTTCATATACCAGTTCTAATTTCTTTGATACTTCTACGGATTCTGGCGAAAATTCCTGATCATATCCGTCCTGCCATACCTTTTTTCCCAGATAGATCGGAGATATCACAAGAACCTTCATCTTATCTGCATACTGATTAATCTGTTCAAGTAGCCTGGCAATTCCTTTTCCGATGATTTCTGCTGACGCTCCGAATATGGTTTTGCAGTCATTCGTTCCAAGCATCAATACGACTGCATCCGGCGTGTGCGTCTCCAATAATGTCGGAAGCAATTCTGTTCCCCGTCTTCCCAGGCGAAGCGGATCTTCAAATATGGTCGTTCTTCCACACAGACCTTCCTCAACAATTCTAATATCCCGGTCCGCCAGTTTTTCCTGTAAGATTCCGGTCCATCGTTCTTCCCACGGAAAACGCTTTCCGGTCTCTCCATCTAATCCCCACGTATTCGAATCCCCAAAGCATAATATCTGTTTCATTACTTCCTGCACCTGCCTTCTGAGCTTTTATCTTTTAATAACTGGAGTTTAACACCATTTTCCTATTAAGTCAATATGTTTTATATGTTTTATATGTTTTCTATGTTTTTGCTTTTCATTATGCTTTCTTTTATGTTATACTATCTTATAGTTTATTCGTACTGAACGCACAAGGAGGAATTATCATGGAGGAAAGATTAAAACAACAACTTGATTTCATTCTCGAAATTGATAAAGAAAAGAATATATTACGACAGACCCACCTCTCCGGACACGGAAGGCGCGAAAATGATGCAGAGCATGCCTGGCATATGGCAATCATGGCATACCTGTTAAAAGATTATGCCAATGAACCCGTCGATATCGCAAAAGTTATGATCATGTGCCTGATCCATGACATTGTGGAAATTGACGCCGGAGATACTTATGCCTACGATACAGAAGGATTAAAGACGCAGAAAGCACGTGAAGATGCTGCCAAAGAACGGATTTTCTCACTGTTACCAGAAGATCAGAAAAAAGAACTGACTGCACTCTTTGATGAATTCGAAAATTACCAGACACCGGAATCCAAATTTGCACATTCCCTGGATAACCTGCAGCCATTGCTTCTCAATAACAGTAACGGCGGTGGCGACTGGCGTGAGCATCAGGTTACTTCCGAACAGGTATACGGAAGACAACGGAAAACGCAGCTGGGATCTGAGACTTTATATAAAGTAACAGACCAAATACTCAAAGAAAATATAGAAAAAGGAAATATTAAAGAATCATAAGCAATGTTTTTCTTTCTGCAGGACCTGCCACCGGCAGTCCCTGTAGAATGCATAATAAACAAAACATCATATTATTTTTCTATTAATACCTTTTATTCTCTCCTATAATATTAATTTCTTCCTGCTCTCTATTAATTTAAAATAGAAAACGCCATAACCACAATCCCAAGAACCACTAATATCACACCCGTCGCCCGGTTCAATGTCTTCGGTGTTGCCTTATTCGCAAATACTGCCGCAATCCTTGCCCACAACAGTGTGAACACAATACATAAGATCCACACCGCTATATTCGGCATTCCCCCGATTGCAAAATGCGAAACTGCACCGGTAAAGGCAGTAAATGTCATGATGAACACACTCGTTCCGACCGCCGTCTTAAGCTCATAGCCCAGGACAGAGGTCAGGATCAAAAGCATCATCATACCGCCTCCGGCACCGATAAATCCACAGATTAATCCGATCATGACACCACAGATTAACGACTGCACCGCACGTTTCTTCGGCGATACTTTTTCCATGGCTTCTTTTGTTGTCATGACAGGTTTTACGATGAACTTAATGCCGAGCAAGAATGTCATAAATACCGAGAAATTTCCCATCGTTGTAGATGGTACCAGACTGGACACATAACTTCCCACAACGGTAAAGGTAAGTACGCTGACCATCATGATCAGACCATTCTTCACATCCAGATTCTTATTCTTTCCATATGTATAGGCAGATACTGCGCTTGCAAGTACATCTGATGAAAGTGCAATTCCGACTGCCATATATGGATCCATTCCAAGAAATGTGATCAGCATCGGACTGATCACTGCCGCCGCACTCATTCCTGCAAATCCGGTTCCGAGTCCGGCTCCCATCCCCGCGAAAAATGTTACGATAATCATTAATATTGTATTCATCTAGTTCTTTTCCTCCAACATCTTCTCTATATTCGCTTCCATATGCGCCATTCCTTTTTGAAGTGCTTTTCTTGTATCTTCATCCATTCCTTCAAATAGTTTTTCAACGAACGACTGCTGAAGTTTCTGTCCTTCTTGGATAATCTCTTTTGACTTTTCTGTACAGATCAGATTGACTTTTCTTCGGTCACCTTCTACACTTTTCCGCTCCAGATAGCCTTCATTCACAAGTTTATCCACATTTACCGATACAAGATTGGCTTTAATTTTTCGTATTTCTACGATGTCTCTGGCAGTTTTGTATTCTGGGTTGTTCGCCAGGAAAAGTAAGATGTCAAATGCGGTCTGTGGAATATTCAGTTCATGACATAACGGTTTGCAGGTCTCACTGTATGCCTTTGACAGCTTTTCTGCAAATTCGATTCCTGTGTTCATATATGTAGCTCTCCTTTTTATTTCAATTTTGAACTATTCATTTTTGTATTAATATAGCACTTAGAAATAATTTTGTAAAGTACTATCTGATATGCACTTATATGCCAGTGCAAAGCAAAAGCCTTCCGAGTACCGACTCAGAAGGCTTTCCTGCTCTTTTAAAAATGAGCTGTTTTATTTCGATTACTATATTTCCATCATTCCGGACATAACACATCCACCAACTGCTCCACATTTTTTCATATCATTCCACTGTTCTTCATCGAACTTTATTCCGCCGATTCCATATACCGGAATATTAACTTCCTTACACACTTCTTCTAAAAATTCCAGTCCTCTTGGCAGTAATCCCTTTTTACAGTCCGTTGCATAAATATGTCCTGCAGTAAGATAAGATGCGCCTAATCGCTCTGCTTCTTTCGCTTCTTCTACAGAATGTATAGAAATTCCAATCTTTGTAAATTTTTTCTTTTCTTCATCAGTTATTTTTTGCAAAATCGGAAGTGGCAGATGTACAGATGTACATCCCAGTTCTAGTGCAGTCTTCCAGAAATTATGAAGAATACAAGACACATGATAACGGCTGCAAATATTCATTACTTCTTTTGCCAATGTCCCATATTCCTCTTCTGTCAGATCTTTTTCTCTTAAGATCACAGCTTCCGGATGTATCTTGCAGACTCTTTCTATCTGCTCTAAAAACGGGCGGTTACATAATTTCCGATTGCTGACTGCAATGATTTTAAAGTCCTGATTGTTTACAGATTTTATCACTGACAACTCCTTTCAGCTGTATTCGGCATGTTTTTAACACAAGATACTCCCTGTTACACATAGATATAATCACTCATCACCGGTTGAAGATTGTGTTTCAGAAGTGCCTGATAGACCTCATCCACCGAACGTCCATCCGAGATTTCAAACTGATCGTCACCCTTGTCTTCGATATCTTCTACATGACTTCCGATACCGGTACTTACACCAGCAGATATCTTCGTTGCTGCAATACTTACCAGATTATCGCGGACTCTTTCACACTCTCGTGTCGAAACCGTAATGCTTGCAAATGGCATAAACAGGCGGTATGCACACACTACCTGCAGAAGCTGTGGCTCATGCACATCCATCGGATTGATCCGGTCATTATTGATGATCGGACGAAGTCTCGGACAGGAGAATGCGATCTCTGCATGTGGATATTTTCTCTGTAATAAGTAAGCATGATATCCGGTCGCAAATGCATCTTTTCTGAAATCATCCAACCCCAGAAGTGCTCCGAATCCGACTCCGCGCATGTCGCCTTTCAATGCTCTTTCCTGCGCATTTACACGATATGGATAGATTCTCTTATGTCCGGCAAGATGAAGTGTCTCATATTTATCTGAGTTATATGTCTCCTGAAATACCGTTACATAATCTGCCCCACATTCATGCAGATATGCGTATTCGTCTGAATTTACCGGATAAACCTCCAGACCAATAACTTTAAAATATTTTCTGGCGATCTTACATGCTTCACCGATGTATTCTACTGTAGATTTGTTACGGCTTTCTCCTGTCAGAATCAGGATTTCCTGCAGACCTGTCTCAGCGATCGCCGCCATCTCTTTTTCGATCTCTTCCGCATTTAACTGTGCACGGTTGATTTTGTTATGGCAATTAAAACCACAGTAAATGCAATAGTTCTCGCAATAATTTGCGATATAGATTGGTGTGAACATATAGACACTGTTACCAAAATGTTTTCTCGTCTCGATCTGCGCTGCCTGCGCTATTTCCTCCAGAAATGGCAGTGCTGCCGGTGACAATAACGCCTGAAAATCTTCCGGTGTGCGCTCTGCATGTGCCAGTGCACGTTTTACATCTTCTGCTGTATATGTATTATAATCATAAGCCTCCATGGCTGCCACGACCTGGTCGAGTATTTCTGATCCGATATCCTCCATGCCTGGAAGATAGGTCATGTGATCGATCCGGTTCTTCTTCTGGTCTTCCAGAATCTCCTCGCTTAAAATACTTTCATTAATATGTGTATCTTCATGATTTGTTCCCATTTGTCGTGCCTCCTAATCCTGCAGAAATCCGGTCAGCGGTGAAGATGCACTTGCACCACGCTCAATCGTTCTTCCAAGTCCGGAAAGGTACGCACTTCTGCCTGCTTCGATTGCTTTCTTAAATGCTTCTGCCATCGCCGGTACATCTCCCGCAGTCGCAATTGCTGTATTTGCCATAACTGCGGCTGCTCCCATCTCCATTGCCTCG
>OLND01001879.1_pt1 | contig 20370 bp, 17 predicted proteins | sample 1672031 | NCBI WGS metagenome assembly OLND01 (sample SAMEA3136638, study PRJEB25190) | human gut metagenome | biome: human gut; feature: human-associated habitat; material: faeces | place: Austria | collected 2013 | reverse complement strand
TAAAAAGCCCTTCTAGGGCTTACTCAAGCCTCCGGCTTAGCCGGAGGTCTTGACTATATAAAACTATTTGTTATTTATAATACTGCTCTGAGGAATTGTTGAAGTCTTGGGTCTTTCGGTGCGCCGAAAATTTCACTCGGCGGTGCATCTTCAACTATGTAGCCATCTGCCATAAAGATTACTTTATCGGCAACCTCACGTGCAAAGCCCATTTCGTGGGTAACAACAACCATTGTCATACCCTCGTTTGCAAGGTCTTTCATAACCTGCAAAACCTCGCCTACCATTTCCGGGTCGAGTGCCGAGGTAGGTTCGTCAAAAAGCATAACCTTTGGATTCATTGCAAGTGAACGAACTATTGCCGCTCTTTGCTTTTGACCGCCGGAGATTTGGGATGGATAAGCATTTGCTTTGTCTGCAAGACCTACCCTTTCTAAAAGCTCCATAGCCTTTGCGTTTGCCTGCTCCTTGGTCATAACCTTAAGCTGGACAGGAGCAAGTGTTATATTTTCAAGTATGGTTTTGTTGTTGAAAAGATTAAAGTGCTGAAAAACCATACCCATGTGCTCACGAATTTTGTTAATGTCGCATTTTTTGTCGGTTATAAGCTGATTGTCAAAATAAATTTCGCCTTCGGTCGGAGTTTCAAGTAAATTCAAACACCTTAAAAATGTACTTTTACCTGAGCCGCTTGGCCCGATAATGACTATTTTTTCGCCCTGCTTGATTTCGTAATCAATGCCCTTGAGCACTTCGTTATCGCCAAAGCTTTTTTTCAAATTCTTAACGGTAATCACTTTTTCTCAAACTCCTTTCCATAACTTTGATAAGAGTAGAAATTATAAGCACCATTACAATGTAAATAACAGCCATTACAAGATAAGGAACCATAAAGTCGTATGTGTTAGAACCGATACGCTGGAATGCAAGATAAAGGTCTGTTGCGCCTACGAAGCTGACAACCGAGGTTTCCTTAATAAGAGAAATAAATTCGTTGCCAAGGGTAGGAAGAATATTTTTAACAGCCTGCGGAATAACAATTTTCATCATTGTTGTGCCGTAACTTAAGCCTACAGCACGGCCGCCCTCCATTTGACCGGGGTCAACAGAGAGAATACCTGCTCTCATAATTTCTGAAATATAAGCGCCGGAGTTTAAGCCAAAAACAATAACGGCAACCGGAACGCTCTTTAAATTAATTGAAAGAAGCGGCATAAGCACATAGTAGAACAAAAGAAGCTGAACTACGATAGGCGTACCCCTGAAGAAACTTACATAAAACTTTGCAAGCACATCAAGCACCTTTAAGACGCCACTTGTTTTCGGTACTACTCTTACTGTTGCAATAAGTGTACCTATAATGATACCTATTACAAGGCCGAGTATAGCAATTATAAGAGTGTTTCTTAAGCCTTCAATAACAACATTGTAGCCGCCGTTGTCAATAAAGAATTTCCAAAACACTTCAAATTTCTTTTCAAAATTCATTAATAAATCCTCATATTCATATTATAAAAAATGCCCATTCTTTCTGAATGGGCAAATCTTTTAATTGATTTATGCTACGGCATTAATAGCATTAGTAATTGCTTGTGCAGGAGCAGCGTCAATAATAACATAATTGATACCGCCGTTGATTAAATCCTGAACAGCAAGTGAACCGTTTGCATAGCCCTTCCAGGTTGCGCCAAGCTTTTCAAAGCCAAACTCGTCGTTGCCCTGAACGTATGACTGACCTGTTGTGCCTGTCTGACCGCCGATAAGAACTGATGAATCAAAACTCTTAAGAATTTTGTCAACATCTTCTTTAGTCTTGCAGTTGTCAAATGTTGTGTCGTCAGCCTTGCAAATAACTTTCTGTGATGCTGAATAGTATGAATCAGAGAAATCAACTTGTTTTGCTCTTGAAGGGTTTACTGTAAGACCTGCCATACCGATATCAGCTTTTTGCTGCTGAACTGAAAGAAGAACAGCATCGAAAGCCATATCTACGATTACAAGTTCTTTGCCAAGTTTATCGGCAAGAAGCTTAGCGATTTCCATATCAATACCGTAGAACTTGTCGCCTTCTTTGTACTCAAACGGTGCAAACTCAGCATTTGTTGCAACAACAAGCTGGTCCTTTGACTTATCCTGCTTAGCAGAAGTAACGCCTTGAGGCTCACCGTTACCGAAGTAGTGATTGCTGATTTCATCAAGCTCGCCGTTTGACTTCATTTCCTTAAGAAGCTCGTTGCATTTTTCTTTAAGCTCAGGCTGCTTCTTGTCTACACCAAAAGCATACTCTTCGCTTGAAAGCTCAATGTCAACAACCTTAACCTTAGCGGCAGATGTGGTTGATTCATTGTTTGTTTTACTGTCGTCATTGCTCTTTGTTGATGAACAGCCTGCAAAGATTGCAACTACTGCCATAAGAGCGGCAAGAACAACAGCAGAAATTTTTTTTGTTAATTTCATCTTATTTTCCTCCATATTTTGTTTTTAATGACATAATAAAAGACACGATTATTTCTAACCGTGTCAATAATTTATCACAATAATCGCATAAAGTCAATATTTTAGGAATATTTGCTGTATATTTATGCATAAAATTAATATATTTAAAGAATTAATCTGCGTTTGCGAGCCATTCATACTCCGGAACATAAATTCTTGTTTTATCCCATGGGTCGCCATCAAGATGACGAATAAGCCAAACATAATACATTTCATATCCCGGTGCCGTAACCTGTTGGTGAGCATTGCCGCCTCTTATGCAAAGGCAACTTCCGTTTTCTGTTTTGTAAGGTGTGTCGCCCTCAAAGCCTGCACCGAATCCCTCCGGATGGTCGAATTGATAATAATAAAGTTCAGGCTGCGGGTGATGATGAGGCGGATAGCTTGACCAACGTCCCGGTTGGTTGAACACTTCGCCCATAACCATATTTGACTCAGGTGCATTGTCAAGGTCAAACATTGTTGATACAATCCTGTGGCCCGTGCCGTTCCATTGTCCCTTGCCAAACTCTTGATAAAGGCAATTGTCCGGATTGTAAAATTCACTTTTCCAGGTTTTTTCATTATCTGTCATTTGAACGAGCACTTCGCTGTCCTCGTTTGCGGTAACACTCGCCTTAACCTGTTTGCAAAAATGAATTGCGTAAGGCTTTTTTTCAAAAGGATTTTTTCTCTTGCAGCGTTCGTTTATTTCATCTTCCACTTTAAAGGTAACGTCGCCTGAAAGGAGCAAAATTGCACATTCGTTTTTATTCTCGCATATTTCAAGCACTTCACCCTTTTTCATTTTCTTAACGTAAATGTCCATAAGCATTTCAGAATTGATGCCGTTCATTTCGCAAAGAATTTTTTTGCCGTTTTCATCATATTCAGGTTTGAATAACATAAATTTGTATCTCCTTTAAAGTTATTTCTTCTTTTTCTTAATTTTCTTTGTAATTGCAATGAAAATTGAAATAAATACCGTAACTCCTGCTATCGAAGCGGGAACTATGTATAATTGCTTATTTTGGGAAAGCATATTTACATTAACGCCGAGCCTTGTTAATACGCTTTGCGCATTTGCCCGTGTGGTGGATACGTCAATTCGTGTGTCAACCACCTTTCTGCTTTCCTCGTTTGAGCCGCCGACAGTTGTAACCTCGCCGACAGCGTCGGTAACAACAAAGTCGCACTGCGCATATAAATCGTCATTTGCACAAACAACAACGGTAGCCGTTCCGTTGCCGATTGCGGTGATTTCACCGTTTGCACCTATGTCGATTATTCCTTCCTGATCGCAAAAATAACCGACTACGGCATTTGTGTTTGACGGCTCAACCGAATAGTCAAGCTTAACCGTGTCACCGATTTGCAAATCATATTTTGAAGCGTAAATCTGAAGATTTGTAAGCGGTGCGCTTTCGCTTTGCTCGGTTGTTGTTTTTGCATTCGCCTTCGTGGCAGCTTGCGTTGTGGTTGTTGTGGTTGTTACAGTTGTTGCCTTAGTTGTTTCCTTTTTGGTTGCAGTCTTTTTTGACGCAGCCTTTTTTGTGGTGGATTTAGCAGTAGTTGCTTTCTTTGTAGTTACCTTTTTAGAAGCGGTTGCTTTCTTAGTGGTTTTTGCTTTCTTCGTTGTAGTATGCTTTTTAGTTGTTGTTTTGCCGGCTGAAGAGCCTGAAACCGAAGAAAATTTTGGGCTTGCGTAGCCGATAATTGAACTGATATTGTTATAAGGCTTTGAACCTTTTTTAGTATATTCTCTTGCTTTAACCTTTCCTGAACAGTTGCCCTCAATAGTGTAAACAGTAGTGCCTGAGGTGTAATTGACTATGCCTACGTGGTCTGCTGTGCCGCTGCCCGTCCAGTCAAAAAAGATAAGGTCGCCGCTTTTTGGGGTGTATTTTGACGGGGAATAATATCTGCCCTTATCCTTAAACCAGCTAATCATACTGCTGCAGTTTCCGCCACGAGGAATGATTACACCGTTTAATGTAACGCCGTTTTGCTTTCCCGCTTTATTAAAGCACCATAATACAAACGTTGTGCACCATCCGCCTTGATAACCGTACCAATCGCCGTATTTTGAATATGACGATGTACCTGTGTAGCCGACCTCATCGCTTGCAATGCTTACAACGCTTGACCTCAAATCATCCTCGCTTGCCGCAAATGCCGCTGTAGGAATAATTGACGAAATAATTATACAAAGCACTATGAAAAATATATTCAGTTTTTTCAGTCTGTTTTTCATTTATTTTACCTTTCAGGACATATTTTTATGCCGAGATATACAAATCTAATTATAATTATATACATAATATTTAAAATGTCAATTTAAAATATTATACAATATGTTGAAAAAATAAGCGAAAAGGTGTATATTAAGCATAGTAATAATTTTATTAAGGGGTACGTTATGGAAAGACTTAAGGATTGCAATTTGGAACATTGCACACCGGAACAAGTCGGTGTAAAAAGCAGTGCTATTACAGCTTTTATTAATGAAATAAATGAGAATAATTTAGGACTTCAAAGCTTTACAGTTGTAAGGCACGACAAGGTCTGCGCTCAAGGCTTTTTTAAGCCGTATAATAAAGATATTCCTCACGTACTTTATTCTATGAGCAAAAGCGTTACGTCGACTGCTGTCGGCTTTGCAGTAAGTGAGGGACTTATTAATCTTAATGACAGGGTTGTTAAGTTTTTTCCTGAATATTTAATGAGTAAGCGCCCGTTTAACAGAATGATTACCGTCAGAATGCTTCTTACAATGCATTCGGATAAGCTTATTACCGTGCTTGACGAAAAAGGCGGTACGGATTGGGTGCAAAACTTTTTCAATGCTCCTTTTCTTCTTCCGCCTAATACCAAGTTTAATTATATAAGTGAAAATACCACGATGCTTTCTGCCATTATCACTAAGGTTACGGGTATGAGTGTTATTGATTATCTCTATCCTCGTATTTTTGAGCCTCTCGGAATTGAAAAGCCGTTTTGGGAAAGTGACGGCAAAGGCAACAATGCGGGCGGTTGGGGTCTTTATATGAAAAGTGAGGACCTTGCAAAATTTTTCCTGCCATATATTCATGGCGGCAAATGGAAAGACGGCACTCAAATTATTCCTGAAATTTGGGTTAAAGAGGCAACAAGAAAGCAGGTTGACTCCGTATCTGACGGCTATATTGATAATATGATGGGCTACGGCTATCAATTTTGGCGCAATCCTGTTCCTAACAGTTACAGAGCAGACGGACTTTTTGGTCAGCGTTGCTTTATGTTTCCTGAATATGACGCACTTGTAGTTCTTAACTGCGGAGAGGCGGAGGACTATAAGGTTATGAAAATCTTTTGGAAATATTTTCCGGAGTGTTTCGGTTACGGTGAACTTCCTGAAAACAAGGCGGAATATCAACAAATGCTTGACACTATTGATAATTGCAGTGTTGAGGATTTGCCGAAGAGTGAGCGTAATCGTGAGCTTGAGGAAAAGATTTCAGGCAGGCTTATTACCTGCAAAACAAGCGAATTTGTTTCTGTTGTATCAATCACAATTACTCAAATGTGGTTTAAAAAACCCGGCGAGATAAGCGAAATGAAGCTTACATTTGACGATGAAAAGCTTACTTTTTATTGGAAAGAAAAGGAATATGAAAACACGATTGACGTCGGCTTAAACGGTGAATATGGAATAAGCAAGATGACTTTAGGCGACGTTACATATCATGCATATTCCAAAGCCGCTTGGAAAGAGGACGGCACTCTTGATTTGTGGATTAGACCGATTGAAACATCTCATGTAAGAAAGTTTAATTTCAGGTTTAATGATGACGATACGGTTAAAATTACAAATATTATGAACCCAACCTTGCAGGAACTTGTTATTTATTATATGACGTTTACGGGATATCCTGTGAAAGGCGACTTCACCAAAGAGGTAATTGAAAATACGGTAGAAAAGCTCGGTTTGCCGATAATTGAACCGAATTTTAAAGGAAAATTTGTTTAGACTTTGATAAAGTGGCTAAACCGCGCCTCGTCGAAAAGCCTACGCTTTTCGGGGACCCCGAATTAAAAAGACATTTTTGCCTCCCTTGCAAAGGGAGGTGGGTGCAACTTGTTGCACTCAGAGGGATTGGAAAAGGGTCAAGGACATCGAGTCCTTGACCCTTTTGGCGCTTTCCGTCTTTTGCTCGGGGGCGGTACACACGTACAGCTCCCACTCGCAAAATACGAAATTTATCTCACTTTCTCAAAGTCTATTGGCATTCAAGAACTAAAATCTTTTATTACAAAATTGTAATAGAAGAAAAATAATATATATGCTATTATATAATTATTAAATAATATAAAGGTGAGACAAATGGATATATTTTTATTAGAGGATGACGAAGCTATCGGCATAGGGCTTACTTATTCGCTTGGAAACGAGGGATATAACGTAACGCTTGCAAAAAGCGTGAAAGAGGCGGAAAAAATTATTGATGAAAAGGAATTTTCGCTTTATATTCTTGATTTAACCCTGCCTGACGGAAGCGGTTATGACGTTTGCAAAAGGATTAAAGCGAAAGGTGATTTGCCTGTTATTTTTTTGACTGCGTATGATGACGAAGTTAATGTGATTATGGGTTTTGAGCTTGGTGCAGACGATTATATTTCAAAGCCGTTTAGAGTTAAGGAGCTTATGCTCAGAATTAAAAGCGTTATGCGCCGATATTCTAATGAAACGAGTGACGGAATAATCAAAATCAATAATCTTAAAATTAATACAAACGAGGCTAAGGTTTACAAAAATAATGAGGAAATTATTTTGACCGCTATGGAATACAGGCTTCTTTTAATCCTTTTGAGTAATAGGGGAAAGGTGCTTTCACGTACTGCACTTCTTGAAAATATTTGGGATGTGGCAGGCGATTTTGTTGAGGATAACACGCTGACCGTCTATATCAAAAGGCTTAGAGATAAAATTGAGGAGGACCCGGCAAAGCCTGAGTTTATAAAAACTGTTCGTGGGCTTGGGTATGTTATTGAAAAATGATTAATAAAGACGCAAAATTCACGGCTTTTTTCGGAATAGGGGTAACGGTACTTGCCTCAATAATCTGTTTTATTATAAATGCTTGGGCAGGTGCGATTTGCCTTATTTCAGGTATTATTTTGACAGGCATATATTTTTATAATATCAAGAAAAGAAACGACAAAATTAACGAACTTAACAACTATCTTTCACTTATGTGTTCAGGTAATTTTGACCTCGATATTATGGATAACAGCGAGGGCGAAATGTCGATACTCAAAAATAATCTTTATAAGATAATGACGCTTTTAAAAACGCAAAACGAGCAGCTTAATACGGACAAGCTATATCTTGCAAATTCGCTTGCCGATATATCACACCAGCTTAAAACTCCGCTAACGTCAATGATGGTGATGTCGGATTTATTAAAAGACGAAAAGGACGAGGGAAAGCGAAACGAATTTTTATCAATTATTGAAACTCAGCTTGATAAAATGAAATGGCTTATTACAAATCTTCTTAAAATTTCAAAGCTTGATGCAGGCGCAACTGAATTTAAGCACGAAAAATTTAACATTGCGCCTATTTTAGAAAAAAGTTTGAAACAGTTTTACGTCACCTGCGACGTGAGAGAAATTGAAATTGTTAATGAAATAAATGATTTTGAATTTGTCGGTGATGAAAATTGGACGGGCGAGGCAATAGAAAATATTATTAAAAACTGCATTGAGCATACAAACAATAACGGCAAATTAAGATTTTTCAGCCAGAAGACGAATGTTTATAATTCTCTTTTCATTCAGGATAACGGCTGCGGAATTACAAAAGAGGATTTACCCCATATTTTTGAACGCTTTTATCACGGCAAAAATTCATCAAGCGAGAGCGTTGGTATCGGGCTTGCGCTTGCAAAAACCGTGCTTGAAAAGGAAAAGGGCGATATTATTGTTAATTCAGAGCTTGGCAAGGGCAGCATTTTTGAATTAAGATTTTATAAAACAATAGTATAAACCGTCTCCCTTAACAAGGGAGGTGATTGAAAAGCAATCGGAGAGATTTTGAGCGAAAAGCCTCGTCGTTGCAAACAAAGGTTGTTTTAATATGTGACATTTTTGTAATATTAGTGTCACATGATTGTAAGTTTGAACTGTTATGATGGTGATAGTGTAAGGGGACTGTACCCATTTTTACACTGACGGGGGAGGTATTCATTATGAGTATAACAAAAAAATTAGCCCTGCGCCATTTGAAGCAGAACAAAACAAGGTCGGTTTTAACTGTTTTGGGCATAACTATATCCGTAGTTATGCTTACTGTTATTTTTACATGTGCCACATCATTTGCACATTATTACGGCGAAAGAGCAATCAACACAAACGGCAATTGGCATTTCTTTGTTAAAACAGATTATGAAAGTGCTAAAAAATATTTACTAAGTGATTCCTCGCTTAAAGATATAGGCTTTGAAAAGGATTTATCAACCGAGGAGCAAAGCTATAAGATTTATTCAGATAAAGCTAATTATTTAAGAACAGGCACGATATATCAGGGAGATGCACAGTATATTAAGGATACAGTCACCTGCAAATATGACGGCGCTTTGCCTAAAAGCGACAATGAAATTATGGTGGAACAGTCGCTTATTAAAAATAACGGGCTTGAACTAAAAATAGGCGACGAGATTAAAATTGCAGTCGGCTCAAGGCTTAAAGGCGATTTTGTCATTTTGCCGATAAAAGGCAATTACCAATTCGGCGAACGCTTTGAAAAGGAAAAGGACGAAACGTTTAAAGTAGTAGGTATTCTCCACGATAACGAGCCGACCGAGCGTGGCGCAATTATTCGTGGAATGAGTGATTTAAAAAGTAAAAATCTTGTTGCATACGGTAAGATTAAAAAAATCACTCCGTTTTCGTACAGTAAAATCAACGGTATTTATGACAAATTCGGCTTTACGAAAAAGAAAAGGGAATTTAATGTGGGCGAAAATACAGGCTTTTTAAATTCACGGCTTGCCTTTTCGATAGACAAAAACAATTTGCCGCAGGTATTAAAGCTTACTGCAATCGGAATTGTTGTTTTTGCCGTAATTTTCGTTTCGTCATTTGCAATGATTTATAATTCCTTTGCGCTCTCTGTCGGCGAGCAAATCAAATACCTCGGTATGCTTTCCTCGGTCGGTGCAACAAGGAAACAGAAGAAAAAGACGCTCTATTTTGAGGGCGCAATCTTGGGAGGAATAGGAATAATTCTCGGCATAGTGCTTGGCTTGCTTGCCACCTTTATATCGCAAAGCGCAATGAATGCCAAAATAATGACGATTATGGAGGGGTATAACGATAATATCAAATATTCAACTCATATTTCCTGGTGGGTGCTTTGCCTTATTGTTATTTTGGCGGCGCTGACTGTTTTTGTGTCAATCATTTCGCCCGTGCAAAAGGCGGCAAGAATTACTGCGATTGATGCGATTAGAAAAACGGACGAGATTAAGCGAAAAGGCAAAATCCGCACGCCGTTTATTATCACTAAGCTTTTCGGCTTTGAGGGCGACATTGCGTTTAAAAATTTAAGGCGCAACGGCAGAAAATCGAGGACGATTATTGCTTGTATATGTATTTGCGCAGTCCTCTTTTTAAGCTGTAATTATTTTTGCGAAACATTTAAGGATGCGTCAAACATAGATTATGAAATTCCTTATCAGATTATGTATCAATACAGTGCCGAAAGCAAGGCACAGCTTGAAAAAGCAAGAAATTATTTGAAAACAAATAAAAGGGTAAAGCGTTTTTATTCGATTTGGGCGAACTGGTATTCGCCGATTTCAAGAAGCGATATAAATCCTTATGATAATTCACGCCTTTATGATATGTCGTTTCAAAATGAAAGCATTTTTGTTGATAAATATAAATTTATCGCAACGCAGGATATACAATATAACGCTCATTTGCTTGATGACGAGGATTTCAATGCGCTTTGCAAGAAAAACGGAATTGATTATAAAAAATATTACTCGCCCGATAAGGACGGCTCGATTAAGACAATTGTAATGAACACAATTGACCGTAACGGTGAGCCGATTTTTAATAATAACCTACTCGGCAAAACTATCGGCGCATATGGCTTTGATTTTGAAAAGACCGAAAGAGAAAATAAGCTCGACGAGGACGGGAATCAGATTAGTTTCTATTATAAGACCGGTCGCACATCTGTTTATAAATTCTGCGATTTTATAAAATATGATAAGGATAATCCTATTTGTAATTTAGAGTCGGACGGTGTTGCTTTTTATGTGCCTAAGAGTGTATACGATAAGCTTTACAATGATGATGACGATTTTTATTTCGATTACGGTATTGAAACCGACGAGCCATACAAGGTTGAAAAGGAGCTTAATGACTATTTGTCCGAAAATGAAGCCGAGGGCGACGCATATAACATTTATTATTGGGTGATGAGGGAAAAGAGCATTATATCCGCTGTTCAATTTTTGTCCTATGCTTTCATTTTGTTGATTACATTAATAACAGTATTTAATATAATCAACACAATGACGGCGCAAATTGCAGGCAGGAAAAAGGAGCTTGCAATGCTGAAAAGCGTTGGTATGACGCCAAAGGAATTTAAAAAGACAATACTTTTTGAAAGTATGTTTTACGGCTTATTCGGCTTGCTTTTGGGCGTACCGCTGAGCCTTGTTATTAACAGAGTGGTGGGATATATTATTTCAAAGGATAATCCTATTCCGTTTTCTGTCAATATTTGGCTTTATCTTATTGCCTGCGTGGCAGTATTTGTTATCATAGGTCTTACTATGATTTATTCATTAAGGCTTATTAAAAACAATTCTATTATTGATTCATTAAAGGACGATACAAACTGACACAAAGCCGTAGGGGCGAACATTGTTCGCCTTTTCTCAAAATCTGCCATACGGTTGTGCGCCGGATTTTGTATTTGTATTCAAATTTAGGTAAGTGACAAAATTGTAATTAAACAGTCACACGATTGTAAGTTCATTAAGGTATTATGGACTCATCGAAAGGAGATAACTACTATGAAAATACTTGAAGTTACAAATTTATGCAAAACATACGGCAAGGGCGACACAATGGTTAAGGCTCTTGATAACGTTTCGTTTTCAGTAGAAAAAGGTGAGTTCCTTGCTATTATCGGGCCGAGCGGTTCGGGCAAGTCAACGCTTCTTCATATCCTCGGCGGTGTAGATGTGCCGACAAGCGGCAGTGTTGTTATTAATCAAACGGATATTTCAAATCTTGATGAAACGGCGCTTGCAATTTTCCGCCGCAGGCAGATAGGCCTTATTTATCAGTTTTATAATCTTATTCCTATTTTGACTGTTCAGGAAAATTTGACCTTGCCGCTTCTTCTTGACGGCAGAAAGCCGGATAAAAAGCAAATTGATACTCTTGTAAAGCGTCTTGGCTTGGAAAACAGGCTCGACCATTTGCCAAATCAGCTTTCAGGCGGTCAGCAGCAGCGTGTATCAATCGGACGTGCACTTGTCAACAATCCTGCGCTTATGCTTGCAGACGAGCCTACGGGAAATCTTGACAGCGAAAACAGTAAGGAGATTATTTCTCTTTTAAGGCAATTTAACAAGGAATTTAATCAGACTGTAATTATTATCACTCACGATGAAAAAATTGCAAATTCAGCCGACCGTGTAATCACAATTGAGGACGGCAAAATCACCGGGGATGAGGTGAGAATAGGTTGAATATCGTAAATAAGCTTACAACACGTCACATTCAGCAAAACAAGGGCAGAACGGTTGTAACAACACTCGGCATTTGCGTTTCCGTTGCAATGATTACGGCTGTATTTGTTGCAATGGCTGCGTTTTTAAACCTTTTCGGTGAAATCGGCTTAATCTCGTCAGGCAAATGGGACGCTGAATTTGACTATCTTAATCAAACACAAATAAACCAAATTAAAAATGATGACAGAATTTCAAATGTAGGTCTCGGTTACAGCGACGACTATATGTCGTTTAAGCTGAAAAGTGCATCTGATTATGAAAAAAGCACGGGTGAAATTCTTGTCGGAAACAAGAAATATTTTGAAATGATGGCAACGGGCGATTTTGACGGAAAGCTTCCGGAAAATGAAAACGAGGTTGCAGTTGAAGAAAATTTGCTTGCGGCAAACGGTATGAAAAATGCCAAGGTAGGCGATAAGATTACTTTTGCTCAGGGGATGAGGCAGCTTGCCGACGGAGGTATTGCAACAGACGGCTATCGTGATGAAAACGAAAAATTCGTCACGTCAAAGGATTATAAGGAATATACAATTACCGCAATTCTTCACAATAACCCTGCCACAAGATATAAAAAAATTTGGCGTGGTATGAGCGAGGCGGAGAGCAAGAGCGACAAGAACATTTTTGCTTTATTTACGCTTGCCAAGCAGGACTCAAATGCATATAAAACCATTGAAAAAATCCAAAGAGATTACAAAATTGACGGCTACAGGGCAAACGAAGATGTCCTTGCGTCATATCTTTCAGGCAGACAGGGCGGCTTTCTTTCAACGATGCTTCCAATTGTTTTGGTTGTTTTAATTCTTATCGTTATCGCATCCGTAATGCTTATTTATAACGCATTCGGTATGTCGCTGAGTGAGCGAGTAAGATATCTTGGTATGCTTGCCTCGGTTGGTGCAACTAAGGCGCAAAAGCGAAAGAGTGTGTATTTTGAGGGTGCAATTTTAGGTGCTGTCGGCATTCCCGTCGGTATTGCGGCAGGAATACTCGGTATCGGAATTACCCTTAAATTAATAGGCAATAAAATTATTTCTACAGGAATGATTGCAGGCGTCAGCGAAAGCAATATGCAAATGAAAGTCGTAGTTCCTTTTTGGGCGATAATCTCGATTGTTATTGTAAGCATATTAACGATTTTTATTTCTTCATTCATTCCAGCACGCAAGGCGTCAAAAATCACTCCTATTGATGCAATTCGCCAAAGGCAAGAGATTAAGGTTAAGCCTAAAAAGCTTAAATCGCCTAAATATATCAGAAAAATATTCGGTTATGAAGGTGAGCTTGCATATAAAAATCTTAAGCGCAACGGAAGAAAATCAAGGCTTATAACCGTTTCAATTGCTCTTTCAATCGTACTTTTTATTTCCTGCAACTATTTTTGCAATATGTTTGTTCAGGCAAGCGGATATGAAAAAACAATTCCTTACCAGATATCAACAACAATTACTTACGCTCATAAAAAAGAACTTTATGACGCACTTGACAAAATGCAGGGAGTTAATAAATATTATATTGATACGGCGGATATGAGTATTTTTCTCGGCAAGTCAAGCCCGATTATTAAAAATAATGAAATTAAAGATTTGAAAAATTATACTTCTGCTTATTCAAAGCTGTTTGGCGGGGAAAAGGATGTTTCTACAGTAATTCACTATGTTGACGACAGCGAGTTTAACACGCTTTGTGAAAATAACGGTATTGATTATAATGCTTTTTACGGTGACAGCCTTAAATGCGTTTTGCTTAACAATCTTACTCATAAGCAGGACACAACGAAAGTATTTACCGATAACATTATAGGCAAGCATATTATTCAAAATTCCGATTATGCAAACGATGAAAAAAATCCGCTTGATATCGAGGTCGGCGGTCTTGTTAAATTTGATAAAAACAGCCTGCCGTGCAATCTCGTTGCGCCGGGCGTAGTCGGTATAATTATGCCTTATTCTCAGTACGTAAATGTAGTAAATAAAGGCGAAAAGGCAAGCAATATTTCAATGAGCGTTTGCATTGAAACCGATGATCATAAAAATGTTGCAAAAAATCTTAATAATCTTTTGACTGAAAAAGATTTTGGAGGAACGTTTGTTTCTGACATTTCCGATAATCTCCAAGCTATGAATACCGTTATCTTTATTGTTCAGGTATTTGTTTACGGCTTCATTTCGCTTATCTCTCTTATCACGATTGCAAATATTATTAACACCATTTCAACGAATATATCGCTTAGACGTAAGGAATTTGCAATGCTTAAATCGGTCGGAACGACTCCGAGCGGATTTAGAAAAATGGTCAGCCTTGAAAGTGTATTTTATGCGCTTAAAGCGGTCATATTCGGTGTGCCTATAAGCGTTTTGGTTTGCATATTGCTTAATAAAATGCTTGGTGAAAGCTCAATTCCTTATCAGTTTGATTATAAGCTTTATTTGGGCGTAATCCTTGTGGTATTTGCGATTATTGCAGTTACGATGATTTATTCCGTAAGAAAATTAAAGGATGATAATATTATTGAAACCCTTAAAGAGGATATAAGCTGATAATTTTCGGCAGGCTTTTATTACCCATTTAAACCCCAATATATTCTTTCTGCCGAGAAAATAAAAAGGCTCATCTTCAAATTATCGAAGATGAGCCTTACTTTATTGTGGCTGTTACTCATATAAAAAGTCATAGAAATTCGGTGAATAGTTGCCGACCTTGACAACAATATAATCGCCTGCGTCTAAAATATAACCGCTGTCATTATACGAGGGAATGTTTATATATTTTTTTGTTGCCTCTTCAAATTGCTCATTTGTGCCAAGCTTGAAATCATAGCCGCATGAATTGAAAAACTTTTTAAGTTCAACATTTGCGCTTGAAAACGAATAAATCGACCAAGAAATGTAAGAACTGATTGATGTCTGACAAGTGGTATAAGTATATGATTTTTTCGCTTTTTTAGAGGTATAGTTAATTATTCTGCCTGCCGCACTGTCTTTTTTAACAGCGTATTTATCTTTAATATTATTAGAAAGCTGATAGTAACCGATAAAAATGACGGGCTTATTTTTATCATATTTTTCAAGGTCTTTTGCAATATTACAAACGACTTGCTTTTCTTCTTTATCTCTTAAAACGTTTACGTGATACCAATAATTTGATGAGCAAATTTGAACTGTTAATATTATGACAAGCGACAGCGAAGCAATTATTTTTAAAGCTTTTTTGCCGTTTAAATTAATGATTTTTGATGAAAGCAGCAGGGTAATTGCACCGATATAAAACGGTATTCCTTGCTCGGTTCTGTATGCGGATTCCGTTCCCCGATAAATGCTTAAAAAGAAAACAGTAAGTGCAAGACCAAAATAAAAGAAAATGAGAATAGGCTTTTTGGTGCTCTTGGTTTGAAATATCATCAAAACAAATGCAACGGCGAGAAAAATGAATAAAATTGTAAATGGGGCATAGCAAAATATTTTAGATACAAATGAATATATAAAATCATAAAAAAATGATTTTAATGTGGCAGAGCTTGAAAGCCAAGCAGTACCGACAGCGTTGTTGTTATCTTGTGTAATATTGCATATATTTATTATTGCGTTTGATATTATTTCCTCTAAAGAAAATCCTAAAAATAAAGTCGGTGCAAGCCAAAAACCGTTGAAAAACAATTCTTTTTGGCTTTTTTTACCGTCGGCAAGAAGTATAAGAAGTAAAAATACTGCGCCGATATAAACTAAAATGAATGATTCATACCATGAATATGCAAAGAATATAAAAATAGAAGAAATAAGTATTGAAGCAATCAAATTTTTAATTTTCAGTGCAAAATAAAGTGCAAAAGATACTAAAAGAATTGAGCCTCCGGTGGTTAAAACTGAGCCTTTGAACATAAAATATTCATTCATCAGCGGGAAAGTTATGTAAAGGCAGGTGAAAAATGTATAAGGCAAAACATTGCTTTGAGGCTTTGCTTTGTCAAATATTATGCAAAATACAGTTGCTCCCAAAATAAAGCAAATAAGACCTATTATATTTTCAACTGCAATCGGCAAATGTTCAAAGCCTAAATAATTTTCTATAATTGTTGCTGTAAGCCTGCCCTGTGCAACAAGTAAGCCGTGATAATATCTGTCACTTGAAAGCGAGTCGATTGTTACCGTTTCGTGAGTGAGATAATATGCATAGCACAAAATTGTGCTAATAAGAACGGGGAAAATATACATAGGATTTAAAAGAAACTTTTTGAATCCTTGTTTTAAACTTAAATCGCTGTAAACAAGCCTTGCGTTTTGTTCCTTTTTCTCAGTCAATCTTTTTTTACTCATAATTTCACCATAATCTAAAACAGCCGTCATTACTGACGGCCGATAGCTTGTTAATATTTAACCGGGCTTGACGCAAGGTATTTATTTACCATGAGTGCTACCTTAAATACAATAGCGTCATCAAATTCTCTAAGGTCAAGACCTGTGAGCTTTTTGATTTTTTCAAGCCTGTAAACAAGAGTGTTTCTGTGAACGAAAAGCTTTCTTGATGTTTCAGAAACATTAAGGTTGTTTTCAAAGAATTTTTGAATAGTGAAAAGCGTTTCCTGGTCAAGCGATTCGATAGAGCCACGCTTGAACACCTCTTTAAGGAACATATCGCAAAGAGTTGTCGGAAGCTGATAAATAAGCCTTGCGATGCCGAGATTTTCATAGCTGATAATTGTTTTTTCAGTATCAAAAACCTTGCCTACTTCAAGTGCCACCTGAGCTTCCTTAAACGAATGAGCAAGCTCCTTAATGCCTGTTACACAAGTGCCGATACCGATAATTGCATTGAAATAAAACTCAGACAAAAGGGTATCGTTGATTGAACGTGCAAGCTTTTCAAGGTCTTTAATATCAACGTTAGGTCTAACTTCTTTAACAAGAGCGATGTCGCTTTCGTTTACATTGATAACGAAATCCTTACTCTTATCAGGGAAGAAGTTTTGAATAATGTCAAAAACAGAAATTTCCGTTTCCTGGGTTGTCCTGATTAAAAATACAACTCTTGATGCATCGTTGTTGAAATGAAGTTCCCTTGACTTAATATAAATATCGCCCGGAAGAATGTTGTCCAAAATAACGTTCTTAACAAAGTTTGACCTGTCAAATTTTTCGTCATTGTTTTGCTTTATTTGGTCAAGAGCAACGGCAATGAGCGAAGAATAATGATGTGCAAGGTCATCCGTTCCGTCAACAAATACTGCATATTCTGGGCGGACAAGTACGTCAAATGTGGTATATGTTGCATTATCAACGCAGGTTTGATTTGTACTGAAAACGCCGGCAGAGATTACGCCCTTGCGAATTTCTCCTATTAAGCCGAGCTCACTGCACGCAATAACCGTACCCGTTTCGTCAACAACGCCGATATTTCTGTCGATTGCTTCACGCATTTGATTTACTATTCCTTGGAATAATCTGTTTGGCATTATATTCACCTCTCTGTTTAGTTGGGCAGTATGCACAAAGAAATATTGCACAAAAAGTATATGCCCTACTTGTTCATATTATACAAGAAGATTAATCATATTGCAACCATTTTAACAAAAAAAGTTGCACTTTTTTGTGCAACTTGTTATGAATGGTGAAATTGTTTAGAGATAAACACAATATATTGTTGTTAAATTGAATAAAAGTAGCAGAATTTGTTGTCATTTGTCACAAAGGGAAGAAATTTCTTCTTTTGTAAGATATCGACATTCTCCCATTTTTAAATTTTCATCAAGGTCAAGCGAACCCATTTTTATCCTTTTAAGTTCAACAACGTTTATTGAAAAATGAGAAAACATACGCTTGATTTGATGATACATCCCCTGTTTAATAATGACCTTTCCTACCTGATAATCACCGTCAACCGGTTCAAGGCTTGCGCCCAGGCATTTGGCGTCTTTAAGTTCTATTCCTTTTTCAAATTCCTTGATTATTTCATCGTTAAACGGTTTGTCAAGCTTTGCAATATACGTTTTCGGAATGTGATTTTTAGGACTTAATATCGAGTGTGCAAGTTCGCCGTCGTCGGTAATGAGCATAAAGCCTGTTGTGTCTTTATCAAGCCTGCCGGCAGGGAACAGGTTTTTACGCTTCATATCGGGCGGTAAAATGTCAACAACCGTCTTTTCTCCTTTTCCGTTTGAAGCTGAAATCACACCCTTGGGTTTATTCATCATAATGTATACATATTTATTATAGTATATTTGCTCGTTATCGCAAAAAAGCACAGCGCCGTTCTCGTTAAACTTTGCCTTTGGGTCTTTGATTGTTTCTTTATTTACCGCTATTCTTCCTCTTTTAATAAGCGCTATTGCATCTTTTCTTGAAATTTGAAGAGCAGTGGCAATTATTTTATCTAATCTTTCCATAATATTTGTTTATTCGTTTTCCTCAAACCCTACTAAAAAACCGTCTTTGGCAGATGGATTGCAAATATCGCCGCCGATAAGTTTCCCTTCACAAACAAGCATATCGGCAACAATGCAGTCACCCTTGCCTTTATAATTTGTGACTGTGTAGGTGTAAAGCGTTGCTTTTTGCCCCTTGTAATCAGTCAAATCAAAGCCTTGATTTTTTTGAATTTGGTTATAGCTGTTATACACATCATTCCATTTCTTAGGAATGGTGATTTCCTTTTGCTCGCAGTCGCTTGCCAGCTTGTAGCCGTATTTGCTTAAATACGCTCGTCTTTCGCTGTCGGTCTTTGCGCTTATTACTGCCGATACACTTTGTGCTTCGCTTGTATGGTTTGATACAAACGTTACCGATATAACGATAATTCCCACAAGCAAGTTTCTGAGAAATTAAAAGATAATCTTATTCACTCCAATCGGTTAGATAAACATATAAAAATTGATCTTCTAATAGCTATAATGCCTACCCTTGGTAATGATTATATAAAAGAAGTTCTTGCTTTGCTTGATTTGACTAATTATATTAGGATATTTGATGCACGCAGCAGACCAAAATTTAAAATCAATGACGAAAGCGAAAAGCTCTTAAACGCTTTTAGGGAGAAAGGGTTGATTTGTAATTATGAAGAATGTCAAGATAAGGAGGGATACTACAAAATTGTAAGAGTTAAACCGACAAAACCATTAGCATGAAAATTGTTATAATTAAATCTTATATTTACATAACTGAGAGGTTTTCTTAACGAAAGTCCCTCGGCTTTTTCTTATTTCAGAATGGAGGTGAGAAAATGTCAAATATCTCGCCCAATGTTGTGACGAAAGTCCGTGAAATGGACTTGCTGACCTATCTTAAAATTATGAGCTGCAGGAGCTTGTTCATTTATATGAATTCCTATGAATTCCGCTATACCGGGCGAACCGCTCAGCCGGATGAGGCTCTGAAACTGGCGCTGGATGATCCAGGCAAGCCGGTAGTGATCACCGATTCCGGGGATAACACCACTTCCGGCGCGATGGGGTGGAATACATTTATTTTGCGGCAGGTGCTGGCGGTCAAAGGGCTGAAGAAAAGCTTCCTGTTCGCTTCGATCTGTGATCCGGAGGCCTGGAAGCAGCTGGATCCGTTAGCGCCGGGAACGCGGACCCGGATCACGCTGGGCGTCGGTTATGACGCGTTATCCGCCGGGGTTGAACTGGAAGTCTGCGTGAAATCCAAAGGCGAGATCATCCGCCTGGTCAGCCTGGGCACGACTGCCCATTATAAGGTGTTTGGCGCCTGTGTCGTCGTGAATATCGTCGGCACGCCGGTTGACGTCATCGTCGCGAATCACCGGCAGTCGTATGCCAACGCCATTCAGTTTGAAAAAGCCGGCGTTGACTGGACGGATTATGACGTAACCGTAGTGAAGCAGGGGTACATTTTCCCAGAATTAAAAGAAAAAGCGGCGTTCTACGTCATGTCGCTGACCGCGGGCGCGACGCTGCAGGACACGGCTCATATCCCATTCAAGCGAATCCAGCGGCCGATGTTCCCGATTGATCAAATTTAAAGGAGTGGAATATGGAATCCATGAATATTGAATACCGGACTGTAAAAGCGCCTGAACCGGACGCCCCAGATTCGCCGATCGCGTTAACACAGGCCACAATGGAAGCAAGATCGGAAGAGCG
>OLND01001878.1_pt1 | contig 20372 bp, 16 predicted proteins | sample 1672031 | NCBI WGS metagenome assembly OLND01 (sample SAMEA3136638, study PRJEB25190) | human gut metagenome | biome: human gut; feature: human-associated habitat; material: faeces | place: Austria | collected 2013 | reverse complement strand
AATGGACATATCGCGAAACCGCTGGATATGAATAAGCTGAATGATGTTCTGGAAAGCTGGCTGTAACTGATTTTCATGTGATCACAAAGTATATTACTAGGAACAGAGTGAACAGTAACAGTAACTCAGGTGATGCTGCATAAATCCTCAAATACTCCTTGCAATAAAAAAATACAGCAATTATAATATAAATACAAAAGCCGGATGCGGAGGCTGACTTCTGAAAACAAAGAAAGGAAGTATAAAATGGCGAAAATTTTAATCAGTCCGTCCAAATATTTACAGGGTGCGGGAGAAATGAAGAATCTTGGAACTTATGCTGCAAAGAGCGGAAAAAAAGCGTTGGTTCTGATCAGTAAAGGCGGATATAAAAGAATCGGTAAAACGATCGAAGAGAGCTTTGCTGAGAGTACCTGTGAGGTGGTTTTTGATTATTTTAACGGAGAATGCTGTAACAGTGAGATTGATCGTCTGGTAAAGATCGTAAAAGATGAGCAGTGTGATCTTACCATTGGTATTGGTGGAGGAAAGATCTTTGATACAGCGAAGGCAGTTGCATACTATGCGGGAACACCGGTATTTATCTGTCCGACGATCGCATCTACAGATGCCCCTTGCAGTGCTTTGTCTGTTATTTATACAGAAGAAGGAGTTTTTGAAAAATATCTGTTTCTTCCGGCGAATCCGAATCTTGTTCTGATGGATACAGATATCATCACCAAATCGCCGGTTCGTCTTACTGTGGCTGGTATGGGAGATGCACTGGCAACATATTTTGAGGCAAGGGCATGCAAGAGAAGCGGAGCAACTTCCTGTGCAGGAGGTAAGACAACAGAGGCTGCCATGGCACTGGCTGAACTTTGTTTTAATACCTTGATGGATGAGGGCGTAAAAGCTAAGATAGCTCTGGAAGCAGGAGTATGCACACCGGCAGTTGAGAAAGTGATTGAGGCTAATACACTTCTTTCTGGAATTGGTTTTGAAAGTGCAGGACTTGCAGGTGCACATGCGATCCATAACGGATTTACTGTACTGGAAGAATGCCATCATATGTATCATGGAGAAAAAGTTGCATTCGGAACCATCACACAGCTGGTACTGGAGAATATTCCCCAGGAAGATCTGGAAGAGATCATCTTATGGTGCATAGAAGTAGGACTTCCTGTTACTCTGGCAGAGCTTGGAGCTGGGAAGGTAACGGATGAGCAGCTTATGGAAGTTGCCACAACTGCATGTGCGGAGAATGATACACTTCACAACATGCCATTTGAAGTTACACCGGAAACTGTATTTGCAGCAATCAAAGCGGCAGATGCATATGGAAGATATTACCTGGATGAGGAATAAACAGATAAAAAGTAAATAGCTGATATAAAAATTGCAATCTGCAGAAACAAGAGTTATCAAGTATTGTTATCCTGCAGGTTGCTTTTTTTTATGTATGGCTGTAATATAACAGAAAGATCAGTAAATATTGGAACAGAAAACATACGGAGGAATATTTGTGGCAAAAAAACGAAAACCCAAAATGGAGCTTCGATATTATAAGATGCCGGAGGGGAGCCCCATCCTTGCATTGCTTGGACAGAAGTGGGTTCAGAATTATGGGAACGATATCGATTATCTCCATTTTCATAATTATCTGGAAATCGGATTCTGCTATGAAGGACAGGGATTTATGATACTTGGAGAGGATAAGGTACAGTTTCATGACCGGGATTTTACGGTGATCCCATCCAATTATCCACATACCACAAACAGTGATATTGGAACTATCAGCCGCTGGGAGTATCTTTTTATTGATGTAGAAGGATTCCTGGATAAATTTATTAATAATTCGGTAAAAAAAGAAAAAATCGTTCAGCGGATCAACTCCAGATCACTTTTTCTGAATGAAAAAGAAAACCGATCCATGGCAGGTAAGATCCTTAAGATCCTGGATATCATGCGGGATGGAGAGGAATTTTATCTGGAAGAAGCTAAGGGAGTTTTGGCATCGCTTCTTGTGGAAATCGCAAGGATAAACCGGGATTCAGGCGAAGAACGTTGCAGCGAAGGCAGAGGAAAAGTCATGGATATGATCTCCAGGTTCCAGGATTATATTTCTGATCATTACATGGAGGATCTTCGTATTGACGAACTGGCAGAATACTGTCATATCAGTGAAACTCATTTGCGCCGGATATTTACGACTTATATGAAGATGAGCCCGCTGGAATACATCAATACGATCCGTATCCAGGCGGCCTGTGATTATCTGAAAAAAACAGATCAGCCAATTGCAGATATAGCACATAAGTGTGGTTTTACCACCAATTCCACATTTAACCGGAATTTTCGTCAGGTTACGGGAATGACACCTCTGGAGTGGAGAAAACGTCCGGAGAACTATGAACAGCAGCTTCTTAAGTTTGACATCCATTCAGAGGAAGGCTGGTAAAACGACAAAACCAGATCTGTGGATCTGTCACGACAGAATAGAAATATCAGACTGTATGCGGATCAGGCAGATAGAAAGAGGTAAGAAATGTACGATTACAGGATTGTGGAGCAGGTCTCCAGAAAAAAGAAACATATGTCAGGAGCTCTCAGAAAAGTAATGGTGATCTTTGCGGCAATTTTTGTACTGATGGGTATCACGATCTCTCAGGCATTCATGCTTCCGGGATTTCTTCTGGCGCTGCTATATTTTGTTTATGACATATTCAGCCAGAGAGACTATGAATATACCATGGAAAACGGACAACTGACCATAGATGTGATCTATGGTAAAAAATATCGTAAAACAGCTCACGTGCTGAAGCTTGAGGAGATGGAAGTGACAGCACCTCACTATCATGAAAAAGTGGCAAAATATAAAAAGAATACCGGAACGGAGAAACTGAAAAAATACGATTATACCTCTTATGAAGATGATGTGCCTTACTATACCATGATCATTCAGGAAGATGGACGTAAAATAAAACTTCTTCTGGATCTGACAGAGGAAATGCTGCATACGATGAAAACGCAGTTTCCTGAAAGGGTTTATTTTGCATAATATGCAGAAATGTTTGTGAAATATGTATGAAAAACAACATAAAATTTTATGAAATAGAAACAAAAACCTTCTTTTTTGACAAAAAATGTTCGCACAATGTCAAAAAAGAAGGTTTTTTTGGCATCCTGACGAATGTAAAAAGAAAAAATCCTCAAAGTGCATATTTTTTGTAAAAATATAGCGTGACAATAGTGCACAATCAATAAAATGGTTGAAATTGCACATTATATGAACGGTTCTGCAAACTATGGCCGGAATACGGATGCTATAATCCATTCATAAGCAAACGGGAAATGCTTAATAAAGGAGGAAAAGTAAATGAAGAAAAAATTACTCGCAGTATTAATGACAGGTATCATGGCAATGTCTTTTGCTGCAACTACTACAGCAGTATATGCAAAAGGTGATGACGATAACACCCTGACTGTATGGGCATGGGATCAGAACTTCAACATCAAGGCTATGAATATTGCAGGTGAGCAGTATGCAAAGGATCACGAAGGATTCAAGGTTGATGTAGTTGAGACATCTTCTGATGACTGCCAGACCAAACTTACAACAGCAGCAAACGCCGGAGATTACAGCACACTTCCGGACATCGTTCTGATGCAGGACAACAGCTACCAGAAATATCTGAAGAGCTATCCGGACGCTTTCACAGATCTGAAAGACATGGACATCAACTGGGATGATTTTGGAAAACTGAAACAGTCCTACTCCATGGTAGATGATACACATTACGGTGTTCCATTTGATAATGGTGCAACAATCGCCTGCTACCGTACCGATATCCTGGAAGAGGCAGGATACACCATCGATGACCTTACAGATATCACATGGAGTAAATTCGAGGAGATCGGTAAAGATGTTCATGAGAAAACCGGTAAATACCTCCTTACAAGTGAGGCAACAGGCGGCGATACTCTGATGATGATGATCCAGTCCTGTGGAGCAAACTTCGTAAATGAGGATGGAGAAGCTTACATTGTAGGAAATGATGTAGCTGAGAAATGTGTAGATCTTTATGTAGACCTTGTAAAGAACGATGTTGTTAAATTAGTAAACAACTGGGATGAGTACATCTCCACAATCACAAGCGGTGAGGCAGCAGGTATCGTTAACGGTAACTGGATCACAGCTACACTGATGGGAACAGAGGATCAGAAGGGTCTGTGGCAGATCACAACAATGCCGAAAGTTGACGGTGTTGACACAGCTACAAACTATGCGAACAACGGTGGTTCTTCCTGGTATATCACATCCAACTGCAAGAACGTAGAGCTTGCTGAGGACTTCCTTGCAAGCACATTTGGTTCCAGTACAGATTTCTATGATGCGATCCTTCCGGAAACAGGAGCAATCTCCTGCTACCTGCCAGCTGGTGAGTCTGACGTTTACAACGAGCCAAGCGAGTTCTTCAACAACCAGCCAATCTTCTCAACAATTGTAGAGTACTCTTCACACATTCCGGAATTCACAAAGACTCCGTATCACTATGAGGCAAGAGAGTGCATCAACACAGCAGTTGTTAATATCGTAAACGGCGCAGACAAAGAGTCTGCACTTCAGGAAGCACAGGATACACTGGCATTCAAGATGACAGAGTAAGATCTGAAAGCTGCATTCTGAAATGAATAAGTAAATACGAAGCAGGGGACTGCATGCAGTCCCCTGTCTTATGTAAAGGCTTAAGAGGTTTGAAAGGAGGAGTTCCTGTGAATTCCAAAAAAAGTGGCATGTCTCTGGTAGCGAAACAAAGAGCGGCCGGCTGGATCTTTCTGGCACCGGCAACCATTATGATCGCTGTCATGAGTTTTTATCCGATGATCCGTGCATTTATCATTTCTTTACAGACAGGTGCCGGAGCAAACATGAGGTTTGCGGACCCGATCTTCAGTAACTACAAACGTATCATGATGGATAAAGTATTTCAGCAGTCCATCGTCAACACATTTTTATATCTTATTATTCAGGTACCGATCATGCTGATCCTTGCGATCCTGCTTGCACAGCTTCTGAATAACAAAGATCTGAAATTCAAAGGATTTTTCCGTACATGTGTATTCCTTCCATGTGCGACATCTCTGGTATCTTATTCTCTGATCTTCCGTTCCATGTTTGCAACAGACGGTCTGATCAACAGTATCCTGATCAAGCTTGGAATTTTAACAACCGGTTATAATTTCCTGGGTAACTCCACAAGTGCAAAGATTGTAATCATCATCGCGCTGATTTGGAGATGGACAGGATATAACATGGTATTCTATCTGGCAGGTCTTCAGAATATCGAATATTCCGTATACGAGGCAGCAAAGATCGATGGTGCCAACGGATGGAAGACTTTCTGGAAAATTACCGTACCACTTCTGAAACCGACAATTATCATGACATTTATCATGTCAATCAATGGTACACTGCAGTTGTTCGACGAGTCTGTCAACCTGACAAAAGGTGGCCCGGCGAACACTACCATCACAATGTCCCATTATGTTTATAATACATGCTTTATCAATGTGCCAAACTTCGGATATGCGGCAGCAATGTCATTTATCATATTTATCATGGTAGCGATCCTGGCATTTATCAACTTGAAAGTAGGTGATACACGTGACTGAGAAAAAGAACAAATCCGCGATCCAGAGAAGATTGATCCCTACCTATATTTTTCTGATCATCGTATCATTTATCTCTGTATTTCCACTGTACTGGATGATCTCCGCAGCAACTAATACAACTACTGATGTATCCAGAGGCCGGATTCTTCCAGGTACATATTTTATGGAAAACTTTAAGAACCTGACTGCACAGCAGCCGCTGTGGAGAGCACTTGGAAACTCTCTGTTTTATGCGGTCCTTACTACTGTACTCTGCCTTCTGATCTGCTCCATCGCAGGTTATGGATTTGAAGTATATCATGACAGATGGAAAGACAGACTGTTTTCCATCCTGCTTCTTGCCATGATGGTTCCACAGGTTGCAACAATGGTTCCTTTATTTAAGATGTTCTCCAAAGCAGGACTCTTAAATACAGCGGTAGGTTTTATCCTTCCGATCCTTTCTACACCATTCATGATCATGATGTTCCGTCAGAATGCAAGAGCATTCCCGATCGACATTATTGAGGCAGCACGTATTGATGGGTTAAGCGAGGTAAGGATCTTCTTCCAGATGTTTATCCCGACAATGAAATCTACCTATGCGGCAGCAGCAGTTATCACATTCATGAATGCATGGAATGCTTATCTGTGGCCGAAGGTAATCATGACAGACAACAAGGCGTTGACTATGCCGATGCTGATCGCCAATTTGATCACCGGATATGTGACAGATTACGGTATGCTGATGTGCGGCGTATTATTCTGTTCTATTCCGACTATGATCGTATTCTTCGTATTACAGAAACAGTTCGCAGAAGGTATTACCGGAGCTGTTAAATAAGATTCAAATTTAAAAGGATGCTGTCGAAAGCTGTAGGTGTATTGTATAATATGCTTCAAGTGGATCACACAGCATCCTTTTTATAAAGTGTCATAATAAAAAATATAAGGAGAAAGAAAAAATGGCAAAGCAGATCAGATATGACCATTTCCTGCACGGTGGCGATTACAACCCGGAGCAGTGGCTGGACAGACCGGACATTCTGAAAAAAGATATCGAATATTTTAAGAAAGCACATATCAACACGGTTTCCATGGGGATGTTTTCCTGGGCTGTACTGGAGCCGGAAGAAGGGAAATATAACTTTGACTGGCTGGAAGCGGTAATTAACAATCTGTATAAAGAAGGCATTTATACGATCCTTTCCACACCATCCGGAGCCAGACCGAAATGGATGGCAGATAAATACGAGGAAGTTCTCCGTATGGACCCGGATCGGACAAGAAGATTTTTCGGTGGAAGACATAACCACTGTTATACTTCTCCTGTATACCGTGAAAAGATTTTTAATATCAATAAGAAGCTTTCCGAACGCTTCGGAAAACATCCGGCAGTGATCCTGTGGCATATTTCCAATGAATACGGCGGGGAATGTCACTGTCCTCTGTGCCAGGAAAAATTCCGGGAATGGCTGAAAGAGAAATATGGAACCATTGAGAATCTGAATTCCAGATGGTGCACAACCTTCTGGAGCCATACCTACAACAGCTTTGACCAGATCGAAAGTCCGTCACCAAAAGGAGAAAATGCGCTTCATGCACTGACTCTGGACTGGAAACGTTTTGTTACAGACAGAACTGTAGATTTCATGAAACATGAGATTTCTGCGATCCGCGCAGGCGGGTCAGATCTTCCGGCAACCGCCAATCTGATGTACGACTACGACGGACTTGACTATAAAAAGTTTAAGGATGTTATGGATATCGCTTCTTGGGATAATTACCCAAGCTGGCATAAAAAAGACAACTATACCACAGCAGTGGATGGAGCCTTGCAGCACGACCTTATGAGGAGTATCAAAAAAGCACCGTTCCTTCTGATGGAATCCTGTCCTTCTGCAACCAACTGGAAGCCGATCAATAAGCTGAAAAAACCGGGAATGCATCTGGCTGCTTCCCTGCAGGCAGTCGCCCATGGTTCCGACAGTGTCCTGTATTTCCAGCTCCGCCAGAGTCAGGGTGCCTCCGAGAAATTCCACGGTGCGGTGATCGATCACTATGGCGGTGATGATACCAGAGTTTTTCGTGAAGTGACAGAGGTAGGAAAAGTTCTGGAACAGATCCAGGAAACTGTGGGAAGTGTAACGAAGTCTCCGGTGGCTGTTCTTTATGACCGTGAAAATGACTGGGCGCTGAAAGATGCCCAGGGACCTCGAAATGAAGATATGCATTACCAGGAAAACGTACAGAAACAATATCGTGCACTTCGAAGAAAAGGTTATAATACCGATATTATCAGTATGGAACATGACCTGTCTGATTATAAGCTGGTAACAGTACCGATGGCCTATATGTTCTATCACGGATACGCCGAAAAGCTTCGTACCTTTGCTGAAAATGGAGGTACACTGGTTATTTCCTACTGGTCCGGACTTGTAGATGAGACGGATAAATGTTATCTTGGGGGAACGCCTCACGGTCTCATGGAAACAGCAGGCATCCGTGCAGAAGAAATCGATGCGCTTTATGACTGGGAAGAAAATACCGGTATTCCGGAAACCGGAAATCACCTCAAACTTACAGAAAGCTATACCTGCAAAAATCTCTGTGAGCTAGCAAAAGTTTCCGATGCGGAAGTGCTGATGCGTTACGGAAAAGATTTTTATCAGGGCTATCCGGTGCTGACTCACAAAAAATATGGAAAAGGCCATGTTTACTATGTGGCAGCCGATATGGAAGCAGCCTTTTATGAGGATTTTCTGGGAAGGGCAGCAGAGGAAGCAGGCGTGAAGATGCCGCTTACATTTATACCGGAAGGTATTTCTGTGACAACCAGAGAAAATGAGGATACGGAATATCTGTTTATCCAGAATTTCGGGGAGAAAACGGAAACAGTTTCTGTTCCGGAAGGTTACGAAGTCCTTTATGGATCTGACAGTGAAATTATGGCCCCGCTTACTACAAGAATCTTAAAGGGGAAAAAATAATCACAGCAAAAAAGTATAAAGCATATCTGCTTTCGGACGGTATGCTTTTTACTGCTGTCTGGGAAAGAGAAGGTAAGATGACAAAGATACAAAAAGAAGAGATAAAAAAAATCGCGGATCAGTTTGCATTTACCGGGGAACTGATTTCCTGCGCCCCCTGCGGAAGCGGGCATATCAATGGAACCTACATGCTGAGATACCGGATCGGAGAAATGGGCTCCATCAAGGTGATCCTCCAGAAGATCAACAGGGAGATCTTTCAGAAACCGGAAGAGCTTATGGAAAATATCGCAGGAGTCACCGGACATCTGAAAAAGAAGGTCATTGAGAAGGGTGGAGATCTGGAACGGGAAGTTCTGAATCTGATTCCCACAAAAGAGGGAAAAGCATATCTGACAGATGAGAACGGAGAGTGCTGGAGAGCCTATATTTTTATTACAGATGCGGTAAGCTATGATCTGGTGGAAAAACCGGAGGATTTTTACGAAAGTGCTGTTGCATTTGGAAAATTTCAGGAAATGCTGGCTGATTATCCGGCAGAGACTCTGCATGAAACCATAAAGGATTTCCATGATACAAAAAAGCGTTTTCAGGCGCTGAAAGATGCCGTGGAAAAGGACTGCTGTCACCGTGCCGCATCGGTAAAAGAAGAAATTGCGTTTGCACTGCAGCATGAAGATCTGGCTGGAATATTTGGAAAACTTCTGGAAAATGGGGAAGTTCCACTTCGGGTAACCCATAACGATACAAAACTGAATAATATCATGATCGATCTGGAAACGGGAAAGGGAATCTGTGTGGTCGATCTGGATACTGTAATGCCAGGACTGGCCATGAATGATTTTGGTGATGCGATCCGGTTCGGAGCCAGCACTGCGCTGGAAGATGAGAAAGATTTAAGTAAAGTCTCCTGTGACATGGAGCTCTACGAGATTTACGTGAAAGGTTTTCTGGAAAGTTGTGGAGACAAGTTAAACGCCAGGGAGATCGAGATGCTTCCTATGGGCGCCAAGGTGATGACCTATGAATGTGGCATCCGTTTTCTTACTGACTATCTGGAAGGAGATCATTATTTTAAAATCGACCGTGAAGACCATAATCTGGACCGCTGTCGTACACAGTTTAAGCTGGTGGCAGATATGGAGCAGAAATGGGAGCAGATGCAGGCAATCGTAAAAAAATATCAGAAATAAAAAACAGGGGATTTTTACAATGGAGGTAAAGATAATGAGCGAGACAAAAGGAAGAGTGACCATCCCGACAGATCTGGATGTGATTCCGGAGACACTGAAAATGCTGGATGAGTGGGGTGCAGATGCCATCCGTGACTGTGACGGAACAGAATTTCCGGCAGAGCTGAAAAATACAGGGGCCAAGATATATGCTACCTATTATACTACCAGAAAGGATAATGCCTGGGCGAAGGCACATCCGGAAGAGATCCAGCAGATGTATATCATGACATCTTTTCACACGGCAGTTTCCGATACTCTGGAGATACACCTGATGGACCATCTGTATCCGGATATGCTTGCTGTCAATACCAGAGATGATATTAAAAGATGGTGGGAAGTTATGGACCGTACCACAGGAGAGGCTGTCGGTACAGAAGAATGGTCCTATGATGAAAAATCCGGAAATGTGGTGATCCGTCCGGCAAAAGAGTTTCATGAGTATACGGTAAGTTTTCTTGCATATATCATGTGGGACCCGGTACATATGTACAATGCTGTTGTCAATGACTGGAAGGATGTAGAGCCTCAGATCACCTTTGATGTGCGCCAGCCTGCAACACGGGCACATTCCCTGGAACGTCTCCGCAGATTTCTGGATTCGCATGATTATGTGAACGTGGTACGATTTACCACATTTTTTCATCAGTTTACGCTGATCTTTGACGAGATGGCAAGAGAAAAATATGTGGACTGGTTTGGATATTCTGCCTCAGTGAGCCCTTATATTCTGGAACAGTTTGAGCGGGAAGTAGGCTATAAATTCCGTCCGGAGTTTATCATTGACCAGGGGTATATGAATAATACCTACCGTATCCCGTCAAAGGAATTTAAAGATTTCCAGGCTTTTCAGAGAAGAGAAGTGGCAAAGCTTGCAAAGGAAATGGTAGATATTGTCCATGAGTATGGAAAAGAAGCCATGATGTTCATGGGCGATCACTGGATCGGCATGGAGCCTTTTATGGATGAGTTTGCTTCCATCGGACTGGATGCAGTAGTGGGAAGTGTTGGAAACGGAGCAACCTTACGTCTGTTCAGCGATATCAAACATGTAAAATATACAGAAGGAAGATTTCTTCCATACTTTTTCCCGGATACCTTCCATGAAGGCGGAGATCCGGTAAAAGAGGCAAAAGTAAACTGGGTAACTGCAAGAAGAGCTATCCTTCGAAGCCCGATCCAGAGAATCGGCTATGGCGGCTATCTGAAGCTGGCTCTGGAATTTCCGGATTTTGTACAGTATATCAAGGAAGTCTGCCAGGAATTCCGTGTGCTCTACGACAATATCCAGGGAACCACACCGTACTGCGTAAAACGTGTGGCTGTTTTAAATTGCTGGGGAAAAATGCGCTCCTGGGGCAACCATATGGTACATCATGCTATCTATTACAAACAGAATTATTCTTATTTTGGAATCATCGAGGCATTAAGCGGTGCGCCGTTTGATGTTTCCTTTATCAGTTTCGATGATATTCGTGAAAATAAAGATCTTCTTAATGATTTTGACGTGATCATCAATGTAGGTGATGCGGACACTGCACAGTCCGGCGGCGAGAACTGGGCAAATCCGGAAATCCTTACAGCAGTGCGGAAATTTGTCTACAATGGCGGCGGTTTTATCGGCGTTGGTGAGCCGGCAGCCCACCAGTGGCAGGGAAAATTCTTTCAGCTGGATGATATCCTGGGAGTAGAGGAAGAAAGAGGATTTAATCTCAATACAGACAAATACAACTGGGAAGAACACAGAGATCATTTTATTCTGGAAGATACAGACGGAACCGTAGATTTCGGCGAGGGCAAAAAGAATATCTTTGCACTGCCGGATACGAAGATCCTGATCCAGAAAGACCAGGAAGTCCAGATGGCGGTAAAAACCTTCGGAAAGGGTCGTGGCGTTTATATCAGCGGGCTGCCTTACAGCTTTAAAAACAGTCGTATTCTGTACAGATCCGTGCTCTGGTCTGCGGCAGCAGAGGATGAACTTCACCGCTGGTTCTCGTCTAATTATAATGTGGAAGTTCATGCCTATGTGAAAAACGGAAAGTATTGTGTGGTAAATAACACCTATGAACCACAGGATACAACTGTTTATACAGGGGACGGAAAGAGCTTTGAAATTCATCTCTCTGCCAATGAGATCCGCTGGTATCAGATCTGACAGATGTTTTGCAAAACTCTGTAAGAGAGCTGTTGACAGGCATTTATAATTGTTGAGTGTATAATAGTACAGATTTGAAAGAGAATATATGGGCAAAGCAGTTGAAAAGCTGTGACGCAAAGCTAAAGGGCCTTTAAAATGGCAGCCAGCTGCAGGGAATAGAAACAGGGAACGGTATAGTTGCATGTCTATAGCCTGACCCTGTTTTTTGTTGGAAGAACAGATAAAATGCATTGCGGTTTCCTGCGCGTTACAGGAATTTTCCAAAAGCTGCAAATGGTGAAATATGGAGTGAACAGTTGATAAACAAGGCACTATTTGAAGAAGAAAATTTATATATAGTGGGAGAGTCCCATCTTTGTGAGGAAGACGTATGCGGCCATACGGAAAACCATCGAAAATAACCAGGCGGTAGGTGTTCTGGCCGGATATTATGACCGTGATCTTACGATTGCTTATATCAGTGAATTTTTTCTTCACAATCTTGGATATACCTATGAAGAATTTATGGAAAAATTTTCCGGATCGCTGAAAAATGTATTCTGTGGGCAGAACTGTACGTTTGCAAAGATCGAACGTTTTAAAAAGATCCATGGAGTAGGCGAAGCACAGATGCTGAATAAAGAAGGTGCACCGGTTAATGTGCGTGTATATAAGAAAGATACCATTGACAGTGAAGGAAACGCATTATGGATATTATCCACGCACATTGACGAGATGCAGGAAAATCTGGAACTGGTAAATCAGGTACTCAGTTCCGGGTTCTGGTCTGTAGAATGTGCTCAGTCCGGAAATCCTGAATCAGTTTTCTTCAGTCATGAATTTCGAAAGATGCTTGGATATCATGATACTCTGGATTTTCCCAACAATCTGGAAACATGGGAAAGGGGAATTCATCCACGGGACCTTGAGGAGGTTTCCAGGACTTTTCAGGAAGCTTTTCAGGATAAGACCAATGAGAAAAAATATGATGTGGAATACCGCATGCGTATGGCGGATGGAACTTATCAGTGGTTTAAGGATAAGGGAGAGGTGAGCCGTCGTGCGGACGGAACTGCTTTTCGTATGGCCGGGATTTTTATAAATATTGATGCGGAGAAGAGAGCGAGACAGTATACGCAGAGAGTAGATGCTTTTCACCGTGCATACACAACGGCAAATCTCTGTGAATACTATGTGGATCTTCAGGAAAACAGCTTTAATTCTCTGAAGGTGGAAGAAACATTATCCGGACTGTTTGAGGAGAGCAGTACCTGGGATGAGCTGATCGATCTGCCGGTACTTGTGGTAGATGATGATCAGAATTGCTGCGAGAATACGGTGGCACTTCTGGAAGAAATAGGAATCGACGGGGAGTGGGTAACATCCGGAGAAGAAGCAGTTAACCTTGTTGCGGCGCGTTATGAAAAAGAAAACGATTATTTTGCCATTATCATTGACTGGAAAATGCCGGGAATGGACGGATTGGAGACGACCCGGCAGATCCGGAAAATAGTTGGAAATGATGTAACCATTATTATTTTGTCAGCGTATGACTACTCTGAGATCGCAAAAGAAATCATAGGGATGACCGGAGCAGAGGTCGTGACAGCAGAAAACGGAAAGACAGCAGTGGATATGATTTCTTCCGGATCTGAAGGTGATTTTGATCTGATCTTTATGGACATCCAGATGCCGGTAATGAACGGGTATGAAGCGACAGCAGCAATCCGCACATCCAATATACCGGCAGCCAGGTCTGTTCCGATCGTTGCCATGACTGCCAACGCCTTTACGGAAGATGTTCAGCTTGCCAGAAGTGCCGGAATGAATGAACACATTTCCAAACCACTGGATATGACAAGGCTTCGGGATGTGATGAGAAAGTGGCTGTAAAGTCTGACTGGTTAAAAGGTGAAGATTCTGTGAAATCGGCCTTTGCCATTGACAGAAGAAAAATACAATAATATAATTAAACCTATCGTAAAAGTAGGATATAAAAACTGTTACAGTAGAAATAAGATCTATTGTAACAGTTTTTTATTTTATCGCTTTACAAACTTTATGAGAAAGGATGCAAAACAGTGAAGCATACGGTTATTTATATTGATGGTATGACCTGTATTAACTGTCAGTCGAGGATCTGGAATGTACTGAAATTAAGACCGGAGATCACGGGAATTACAGTCAGCTATGAATATTCACGGGCAGAGTTTGATTATGATCCGAAGAAAATCAGGATGAAAGAAATTGTAAAAATGATCGAGGATCTGGGATATCAGGTAATTCCCGCGGAACAGTTTCGCAGGAAACAGCTTCGTCAGGCAGCAGCGGAAATTTTTGCGATCGCCCTTTTATTTGTGATCCTGCAGCGTTTTGGAATCCTTAACCATCTTGCGCCGGATTCTCTTGCCGAGACAGGAATGGGATATGGAATGCTGTTTGTCATTGGCCTGATCACTTCTGTACACTGCATTGCCATGTGCGGCGGGATCAATCTTTCTCAGACCTTGCAGAAGCAAGAAGCGAACGCAGAGGAAATATCAAGGTCAATGTTTCGGAATACATTTTCCTATAATATGGGACGGGTTGTTTCCTATACCGTGATCGGAGGATTTCTCGGGGCCGTAGGAGGTCTGGCTGGAATTGGGGACAGTTTACAGGCTTCCACAGTGTTTCAGGGGTCTCTGAAACTCCTGGCCGGAATTATCATGGTCGTTATGGGTGTGAATATGCTGGGGATTTTTCCGGGGCTTCGGAAACTGAGAATCCACATTCCATTTCCTGGAGGGAAATCTTTATGGAAAAAAAGGACACCTTTTCTAGTTGGACTGTGTAACGGGTTCATGCCCTGTGGACCGTTGCAGTCTATGGAGATTGTTGCACTGGCTTCCGGAAGCTGGGTAGCAGGAGCTTTTTCCATGTTCTGCTTCAGTCTGGGAACGGTTCCTCTGATGCTTGGATTTGGCTCAATTTTTTCTGCACTGGGAAAGAAATTTACCAGACAGATCCTGAAAACAGGAGCGATCCTGGTGGTTGTTATGGGACTTGCCATGATGTCTCAGGGAAGCGTGCTGTCAGGTTTGGAAAGCAGGTCCGGCGAAAAGGTAGCAGCAGAAGCGGATAATGTGCAGAATGATGATCAGACAGATGTGGCAGTGGAAAAAGATGGAGTGCAGTATGTTTCCAGTACGCTGCGTTCTGGATGGTATCCGGATATTACTGTGAAGGCAGGGGAACCTGTGAAGTGGGAGATCAATGTACCGGAGGGCAGCATCAATGGATGTAATTATAGGATGATCCTTCAGGATTTTGGAATGGATCATACTTTCGAGAACGGAGAAAATGTCATCGAATTTATACCGGAAAAAGAAGGCGTCTATACGTATAGCTGCTGGATGGGCATGATCACAGGGACTATTTATGTAACAGGAAAATAAAAACAGAGGAGTAATGTTAAAGATGAAAAAAATTATGATAACAGGTATGGCGTTTCTTATAGCAATGACGGCGCTTGCAGGATGTGGAAATGTAACAGAAACAGAAACTACAGAAGAGACTTCCGCAGCAGATGGAAATCAGCGTCAGTTCCGGTGGGAATCTGACCATACCGGTTGATGAACTGACAGAAAATGCAGTCTTTTATCCTGTAAATGTAGATGGCACGGAAATGGAAGTGATCGCAGTAAAGACTTCGGATGGAACTATCCGTACCGCTTTTAATACCTGTCAGATCTGTTATGATTCCGGAAATGGTTATTACAAACAGGAAGACGATAAACTGGTCTGCCAGAACTGTGGAAATTCTTTTACCATGGATCAGGTAGGAGAAACTGCAGGAGGCTGCAATCCCTGGCCGATTCTGGAAAGTGACTGGATACTTGCAGATGGTAAGATCCAGATATCTTATGATTTTCTGAAGGATTCCGCAGATATTTTTGCAAACTGGAAGGGTGCATATCAGACTTAATGCAGCATTGACAGGAAAAAGAAAACATCATATAATAAACCCATTCCAAAAGAGGGAAAACAAAGCTGTTACAATAGAAAAATCTATTATAACAGCTTTTTTGTTACTATTGACAAACAATTTTGCTTGCAAAAAGGAGGTCTTTATGAACAAAAAAATCAAAACATTGTTTTCGTATCTGATGATCATTATCGGAGCCATACTGGCCAGCTTTTCCGTTGCCTGTATCCTGCTTCCCAATGATGCCATCGATTACGGAACTGCCGGAATTGCCATTATCATAAGCAAACTCACTGGGTATAATCTGTCGTTGTGTGTGTTGCTTGTCTTTCTGCCATTTCTGATCGCCGGGATCATTCTTATCGGTAAATATTTCTTTGCAAAAACGTTCGTAGGTTTTGTGATCTACACAATAGGTCTTTCCTACTTTGAAAAAATCCCTTTTGAACTAAATACAGAACATTTTATTGCGGTGGCTTTCGGAGGGGCGATTCTTGGTGTGGGACTTTCCCTGATCCTTCGAAATGGTGGCTGCATTGACGGCTCTGAGATTTTTGCCAATATCATTGTAAAAAAAATCTACAATCATTCGGGAAAAGACTACAGTATTTCCTACATATTAATTGCGTTCAATGCCTGTGTATATGGGGCGGTGTTTGTACTTCTTGACAGAGATTCCGCACTTTTAAGTCTTCTGGTGTACATCGTGGCAACTTCCATCATCGATCATTTCACAGATCATTTTGAGGCATTGAAACAGGTGACCATCATCACAAAAGATCCAGATTCAATTATTTGCGATATTAAAGAAGAACTGAATAAGACCTGTACTATTATCAATTCTTCCGGTGTGATCGCGGGGGAAAATAAAACACTGATCTGTTATGTGAATTACTTTGAACTGCAGAAAGTGAAAGAGATTATTTCCAGGAATAAAGGATCTTTCAGTACTGTTTCAACTATTGATGAGATCCTGCGATAAGGCTTACAATAAAAGATGGGTTTTTCTCCGGAAAAATGTTATTCTATATATGGATGAGAAAAATCAAAGGAGAAGAATTATGAGACTTTCAGAGAAATATGAATTCCGTTCTATACACAGGGAGGAAGCAGAACAGGCAGCGGAAATTGAGCAGATCTGTTTTCCTCCGGCAGAGGCAATAAGCAGAGCGGATGTTATAGACCGTGTAGAAAAAATTCCGGAGCTGTTCCTTGTGGCAGTTGACCGGAAAAACGGAAAGCTGGCAGGATATCTCACAGGATTTACGACCAGTGAGGAGGCTTTCCAGGATAAATTTTTTACCAATGCAGATCTTTGTGATCCTGATGGGAAAAATAATATGCTTCTGGGGCTTGAGGTCCTCCCGAAATACCGTGGACAGGGCCTTGCAAGAGAACTGATGATGCGTTATCTTGACCGTGAGCAGAAAAGAGGGAGAGAACGTGCGGTTCTTACCTGCGTAGATGAAAAAGTAGAGATGTACCGGAGAATGGGATTTGAATATATTGGAATCTCAGCTTCTGTACTGGGTGACGAAAAATGGAATGAAATGGAATATCGAATGAAAAAATAAAGGCACAATTCCCGGTACTGTGATAAAATAAAAGATATTTCAAAGACAGAATATAACGATCAAAAAAGGGGGAAATACTATGGCAAAAGCAGAAAAGCACACACTGAAACTGGAAATAGAAAAACCGCAGTATATTACGGTAAATGATGTGACTTATGCACAGGTGGACTCCTGGTTTGGACATTGCAGAAGAGACCTGAAACTGGATATTATCTATCCGGAGGCACAGGATGGCAGAACTTATCCATGTATTCTCTGGATCTGCGGAGGGGCCTGGCTGATGATGGATAAGTCGGCGCATAATCTTTATCTCAGCAGGCTGGCATCAGGCGGATTTGTAGTGGCAAGTGTGGAGTACCGCACTTCCAATCAGGGGCCATATCCAATGCCTTTGCAGGATGTAAAGGCAGCGATCCGTTATCTGAAAGCGCATGCAGACCGGTTCCGTATCAACAAAGAGCAGATGGGAGTTATGGGAGAATCCGCCGGAGGATATCTTACATGTATGGCTGCGCTGGATCATGATCCGGCCCTGGATGTAGGAGAATATCTGGAAGAATCCAGCGAAGTACAGGCAGCCTGCCCCTGGTATCCGCCCACAGATCTTTCTGCGTTTCCGTGCGAATCCGCAGAACAATGTGCTTCTTCCGCAGAGTCCCTCCTTCTGGGCTTTAATTCCAAACGAAACAGAGAAAAGGCGTATAACTGCAGTCCTGTATCCAAAGTAACGAAGGATGCGCCGCCATTTTTGATCATCCATGGAAACTGTGATCGGACAGTGCCCTATGTGCAGTCAAAAACATTATATAATCTCCTGGAAGCGCAGGGCTGTGATGTAACTTTGCTGACGCTGGACGGAGCAGATCATGCGGATCTTCAGTTTTTCCAGGATGAAACATGGAACTGGATCATCGATTTTTTCAACAGAAAATTAAAATAAAACAGAAAACAGGAGTAAAATCATGGTCAGACCGATAATGAGAGATATTTTTTTTCTGAGACAGAAAGCGCAGCCTGCCACAAAGGAAGATAAACAGATAGTACAGGACCTTCTGGATACACTGAAAGCCAACGAAGCAGGATGCGTGGGGATGGCTGCCAATATGATTGGAGTAAATAAAAGAATCATTGCTGTAAATATGGGATTTATCAATGTGGCAATGCTGAATCCGGTGATAGTGAAAAAGTCCAGAGCATACGAGACAGAGGAGGGATGTCTTTCTCTTGACGGTGTGCGAAAGACTACCCGATATGAAAACATAGAAGTGGAATTTCAGGATATTTCATTCCATAAACAACGCCAGAAATATTCTGGCTGGACAGCGCAGATCATTCAGCATGAGATTGATCACTGTGACGGAATTATCATATAAATATGATATATAACAGAGTTAAGAACAAAAAGTACAGAAAAAAGCAGGGGATTTTTGCAATATGGTTCTGACGGTATTAAGATAAGAAGGGAAGCGGAAACTATGTATCAAAAATTAATGACATGTCTGGAAAGTGTAAGAGAGAAAACAGATTTTAAACCGGAAATCGCATTGGTTCTGGGATCTGGACTTGGCGACTTTGCAGAGAGGATCCAGATCGAACAGATCATTAAATATACAGATATCGAAGGATTTCCGGTATCGACAGTAAAAGGGCACAAAGGACGTTTTGTATTTGGTTATGTAGAGAAAACACCGGTTGTGATCATGCAGGGCCGGGTTCATTATTATGAAGGATATCCAATGTCTGACGTAGTTCTTCCGACACGTCTGATGGGGCTTCTTGGGGCAAAAAAACTTCTTCTCACCAATGCGGCCGGAGGCGCCAATCCATCCTTCCATCCCGGCGATCTTATGATGATCACGGATCACATTACAACGGCAGTTCCAAGTCCTCTGATCGGCCCTAATATTGATGAACTTGGAACCAGATTTCCGGATATGAGCGAAGTATACAGCCGATCCCTTCAGGATGTGATTCGAAAATGCGCTGCAGAATGTGGAATTGAACTGAAGGAAGGGGTTTATGTGCAGTTTACAGGACCTAACTATGAGACCCCGGCAGAGATAAGACTTGCTCAGCGCTGGGGCGGTGATGCTGTCGGAATGAGTACCGCATGTGAAGCTATGGCAGCCCGTCATATGGGAATGGAAGTCTGCGGAATTTCCTGTATCACAAATATGGCAGCAGGGATTTCAAAAGAAGCGCTGAACCATGAAGAAGTGCAGGAGACAGCAGACCGTATAGCGGAGTCTTTCCAGAAACTGGTTGAAAAAGTAGTGGTAAATATGTAATCCTGGAAAGAAGGAAATTTTAAGAAAAGAGAAACACAAATGATAACATTGAATGATTACCTGTATTCCGGAGATACCCTTCTTCGGATACTGAAAAAATATATCCGGGATCTGCGGACAGAAGCAAAAGAAAAACGCAACGAGATCGATCTGGTACACTGTAATTTCCTGATCCAGATCCAGGAACTTCTGGAACATAACGATTTCCTTACTGCCCAGTCCCAGAAGATCCGGGAATTTTATAAATATATGGCAGGGGAATACCCGTTTCTGGCATTTACCTTCAAGGGAAGGATCAAATCTCTGATCCGTGCGGAAGAGAAATTTAATGGATATGTAGTAGAATTTATCTATGATTACTATAAAGAGCATGGGAAATATCCTTCCGTATCCCAGATCAAAGAGCGCTTAAGCTGCTTCCGGGATTTTATTGCCTACAGGATCGTTATCGCCATGCCGAGATGCCATCTTAAAAACGGCGAGAATGTCAGAGAAGAAGAACTTCGGTATCTTTATGAGATCGCCAATGTACTTCCGGGATTTCTGG
>OLND01001874.1_pt1 | contig 20386 bp, 15 predicted proteins | sample 1672031 | NCBI WGS metagenome assembly OLND01 (sample SAMEA3136638, study PRJEB25190) | human gut metagenome | biome: human gut; feature: human-associated habitat; material: faeces | place: Austria | collected 2013 | reverse complement strand
AGAAAAGGAGGAAGCAGGAAGAATGTAAAACCGCGCATTCCTCCCCACCCGACTATCGACGGGCGGGAAAATCCCGCCCGCGCTCTACACTCAGCCTTGCGGCTTCGCTTGTCAGCCTCTACGAGGCTTGGTACACGCGAGCGTAGCTAGCTGTATCACGAAACAATAAACATTATTTCTCCGTCGGATGGGGTTTCCTGTGATGAAAAGTATGAAGAATGTTTCTAAAAAGTTTTTTGCATTGTTTGCAGTATTATGCATGGCGCTTACAATGCTTCCGGTGCAGGTCTTTGCAGCTGGAAAAATGTATATTGATACTCCTGCAGCAGCTATTGCTCCAGAACACAGTATCATAATCGGTCTTCACAATCCGAAAAAGAATGTGAAATGGACAGCATCTGATGATAGTGTCGCATCAATCAAATGTCTCAAAACTACATATGATAAGTACACGAGAACATATGTAGCAAAAGTGAAGGTAACAGCAAAGAAAGCCGGTATCATTGATATTAAGGCAAAATGTGGAAAAAAGAAATATAACTGCCGCCTGACCGTAATTGACACTCTTAAAACAAGAATCAATTACTCAAGCAAGACAGTAAAGAAAGGCGAAAGCTTCTTTTTACAGCTGTATAACCCTGTAAATCCATCTACAACAGCATCTGCATCCAAGAAGGGTATTGTTGGAATAAAATCCTGTGGATATGCAAATGGCTCTAAATTCGTAAGGGTAACCGCTAAAAAAGCAGGAAAGACTACCATCAAGATTAAAGATAAAGGCACAGGACAGGTTTATAAATGCAAAGTGACTGTTCTGAAATAAACAGGAGGGTAATATATGTTTTTTATTATTATTTTAATCCTCATTGCTGTATTCCTTGCAAATCAGATTCGCATTGTTCCACAACAGACATGCTTTGTGATTGAGCGTCTCGGAAAGTATTACACTGAATGGGAAGCAGGACTGCATATCAAAACGCCTGTTATTGACAAAATGGTAAAGAAGATTTCGTTGAAAGAAAAAGTATATGACTTCCCTCCTCAGGATGTCATTACAAAAGATAATGTATCAATCAAGATTGATTCTGTTGTTTATGCAAGCATTTTTGACCCATATAAATACACTTACGGAATTGAAAATCCAATCGTTGGTCTTCAGAATCTTACAGCAACAACTCTCAGAAGCATTATCGGAGAGATGGAATTGGATGCAACACTGTCTTCAAGGTCTGAAATCAATGGAAGAATGCAGGCTGTTCTTGATGAGGCCACAGATGAATGGGGCATCAAAGTAACACGAGTTGAGGTTAAGAATATTAAGCCTCCTGCAGAAATTGAAGAGGTAATGACAAAACAGATGCGTGCAGAGCGTGAAAGACGCCAGACGGTGCTGGAGGCGCAGGCGCATAAAGAATCCGTAGTATCAAGGGCAGAAGGTGACAAACAGGCAAAACTGCTTGCTGCACAGGCTGAAAGGGATGCACAGATTGCACTTGCAGAAGGCCAGGCAAAAGCGATACAACTCGTATATGAAGCTGAGGCGGATGGCCTTAGAAAACTGTCAGAGGCAGGTGTTGACGATAATGTACTTCGTCTTAAATCCATTGAGGCAATGAAAGATGTTGCAGATGGACGTGCAACAAAGATTTTTATTCCAAATACGATTGCAGATGGCATTGGCCCTGCAGGCGTACTCGGTGAGGCATTTCGGAACTATACAGACAACAACCTTCAGTCAAGAGAAGAAATGGAGGCAGAGGTTAAAAAAGATTGTATTTCCAGACAGATTGAAAACGATGCCTGCCTAAAAGGAAAACCATATACCGCAAAATACAAAGCTGCATCAAAAAATGCAGCTATTGAGCACGATATGCACAGCCATGTCAAGTAAGATACAAGACGCCGTTGATTACGGCGTCTTTTTTTTCGTAAAGAAATGTTTAAAAAAATGATAACTTTTTATTTTTATTTTGCATATTAAATTCAGAAGATAAACTTCTAAAAGTCGTTTTACCGGGTTTGGCTGCTGCGGTATGAATGACATATCAAGACAGGAGGAAAGAATATGGCAAGGCATAATTATGTAAGTGTGATTGCTTTTGTCAGGAAAGAACCGAAAGTAAAAGAAACAGTTGACGGACGCTCAGGAATTGTTGGCCTTACGACCATAATGAGCGGACGAGACTATAATAAAGCAACAACCGGTTATCAGTTAAACAGTGTTTCTTTCTGTGCAAGGTCACAGGAAGATGCAATTCTTGATGTCATGGAAAATCTTGAACTGCTTGACATTGTAGAAATTACCGGATTCCTGGCAACAAGAGAAAAAGATAAAAAAGCAGAATGCCCGAATTGCGGAGTTGTCAACAGAAGGGTTGAGGCATGCGTTGCTCATGGAAAAGTAAAATCTGGAGGTAATGAAATTTTTATCTACCCTATTACACTCAGAGTAAAAAAGAAATGTGAGACTGAGCAGGAAGCATTTGAATACCTTCATGCAAATAAAGAAGACGCAAACAGGGTATTTCTTCTCGGAAACCTGACTGGACCGCCAATCAGTGGTGTACTCCAGAATGGAAGAAAACCGTACACCAGATTCCAGCTGGCAATCAACAGGAAGTATTGCCCAAAAGGCGGGAATGAGGTTTATGAAAGGACAGACTATCCGTGGGTGTATTCTTACGGGGATAAATCAATCGAAGATTTTCAAAATCTGGAAAAAGGGGCACTTGTTTTTATTGATGGTGCACTTCAGGCCAGAAAATTTAAAGAACAATATGTTTGTGGAACATGCGGTCAGGAGTATGATGTGAGAGGACGGACACTGGAAGTCTTATCATATGATACGGAATATTTAAGGCTGCCGAATCCAATTAATAAAGGTGAAGATGAAGAAGACAATGATTCTAAAGAATAGCATTCTGCTGAAGCCCTGCGGTATTCTGCCGCAGGCTTTTTTGTTGTGCAATATAAACAATAAAAAAATAAAACAAAAGCAAAAATAAAACAAAATAAACGAAACCTGGTGCGGAATTTTACAAGATTTGGTAAAATGCATATTAAAAGAGAAATAAAAACAAAGAAAGGGGAAATATAAAATGAAAAAAGTAAGTGAAATGCAGGAATATGAAATAAATGGAATCCGTAATCTCTGGGAAGACTTCCAGCATGTAGTACATAATAAAAAAGTGGACCTTATGACTGCTACGATTGGCCTGATGTCGAGCCCGGAGATTGAACACGAGGATGTTACTGTAATCCCGTTCAACAGAATCAATGTAAAAACGATGAGCATCATTGAAAAGGATTTGCCGGTTACTGATAAAGAACTTGCAAAAAAAATCATTCATGCAGGATGTTTTTATAAGATTGATGGAAAATATTACATTCCATCAGGAGACGTAAAAAGACGAGGTATTTATGATTACTTCAGAACAGCAAAAGAAAAAGAAAGAAAACGGTGTGGCTATGAATATGAGGACTTGAACCTTAAACCGTTTGCTGATAATACGGCTTTAAAAAATTTTGCACAAAGATTCCGGAATGTCGGGTCAGCAACGTTTATCGGAAAATGCATTCCAGGAACGGCATGCGTAGACCTGCTCGGAATCAGGTCTAAGGACGGAAAAGTACTTAATGCAGATGTTATCATAAATAAACTGGATGAAAAATACAGAGACAGAGATTTACAGTATTTCTCTGATTACCGTATGTTAAGCCAGAATGATGTTACAATGACTGTTTATTGTAATGTTAAGAAGCTGAGTAAAAACGGTGTTCCGTTGTATGTATCAGTTACGGATACATCAATTGGGCGTAAGTGTATCCAGATTGATATTTGTGCATGCATTAATGACAGAATGTATGTTATTGATAATATCGACATTGTGCACCGTATACCTGACGTTAAAGATAATGAAAAGGAAATCGCAAAAAATATTGTTGATGAGGTGGATAAATTGCTTACAAAATACGAAAATGTTTGTTTGGGCGAGACTGTCTCGGCAGATGTGATTGAAAAAGTATGTAAGCCAACCCTTCCGAAAAAAGCACAGAAGCGATTTATGGAAGTCATCAAAAACCATCAGGATATAGAGATGATTGAGACTGCGTATGATGCGGCAGATGAATTATTTGCATCTGAAAAAGACTTCAAGACGCAGGATTACGACAGGGGAAAACGGAAATATTACACAGCGATTGGTTCCGTGCTGACAAAAACTTACTGATTTTTTCTGAAAAATTATGGCCAGGGAATTTTTCCCTGGCTGTTTTTTTGGCATATTGGATATACAAAAGGTTTCAGGAGGAACTATGACATGGATGAAAAATATAAAGAGTTCTTAGAAAAAAAAGCGGAAAAATACGATAAGAAAAATGTGACACATACAGTAAAAACAGCGAAAAATATTACTTTTTTATGCGTTTCTGCATTTAGTGATGGACGCATTGCCGCAATACATGCAGAAACTTATGATGACACGGCATTACAAAATAAATTTCGCGTACTGCCAGTAGACAGTCTCGAGCTGGTTTTGAAAGATACAAAAAAGAGGCAGAAAAGAACATATGAAAAAATCGGATTGACAAAAGAAATTATGGAAAACGGCATATGTGATGAAGAATTCTGCCGAAAAGTGTCTGATTATTTTATTGAATATGATGGCCTTATCGTTGGATATGGAGCAAAAACATCAATAACTCAATTGAATAAGCTTATCCAGTCCAGCCAAATGAAATGTATAGAAAACCAGTATTATGACTTAATGTATATGTTGAAAGTATGCCAGGAAGCAGATTATCCTGATACCGGCGACACAAAAAATACAAAAGAGGCTTTTAAAGTATGTGTTCACGCATATGAAAAAATGGAACAGTTAGAGTTGAATAAACGTGGATGCTCGCTAAACTATGCATATTACTGGGAGAATGAACACAACAGGGCTGTAAAGTGGATTATCTGTAATACGTCACTTGCAAACATCTATTATGATACGCTTAGAAAAAAATGGGGCATTACAAAAAAAGAACAAAAAAAAGCAAACAATATGAGGATTGAAGCTATAGACACAGACGATATAGAATCTCAACTGTTCAGAAAGTATCATGTGAATAACTTGGAAGAGCTGCAGAAAAAATTGGCGCAAAGCTGGAAAACCAAAACAGACAGAAAGGCGTCTGCTTGTTAAATGTTTCGGTTTTAATTTCTTCGTGCACTGGCCTGAATATATACATATCCCTGTTTTTATTGATTTAATAGTTTGGCATATTAAATTTGAAAAAACAATGCGGTATGACCGCCAAACAAAGAAGGGAGAATATATTATATGAAGTTTAAAGCTAATTTTGAGGAGTTTAAGAAGGCAATTACTACTTGTGGAAAGGGTCTTAAAAAAGGAGCGCTTCTCACTCCTCTTATTAAGATTGAGGCAAAAGAGCACAGCCTGATTGTTTCTGAAAATAATATCTCAGGAAATGGTATTGGAATTGAAGTCACGATTCCTGCAGCAGTAGAAAAAACTGGTTCTTTTGTAACCAGTTTTTACAACGCCAATGTTCTGAGTATCAGAAACTGCACCGGTGCGCTGGAAGGGGAGCTGGTTGGCAATATGCTTGTCCTAAAGTATAAAAATGGACTTGCAAAGACAGTCCTCGTGGAAAATGAAATGCCATTCAATGATGTCGCGTCAAAACCGGCTGATGCTGCAAGCGCAAGCATTCCGCTTGATGTTTTTAGCGGTATGTTAAAAGACACGCTTTTCGTTGGGATGAATCAGTCTGCAGCACAGAATGCTTATGGCATGATATTGAAGATTGAAGAGGACGAAGACGGATTGCTGAAGTTCTCTTTAACGGCTTCGGATTGTTACCGAATTGCCAAAAGAACAGTGTTTGCTGTAAAGAACGGTGAATATACAGGAAGCGTCGTTCTTGCTCCGGAAAACCTGAAAACTGTTTCGGAAATCCTTGATGGCGAGAATGTAGAGATTTCAGTGGATGGAGGCAAGGCATACATTAAATCAGGAGTTGTAAGATGTGTATTTGCAACCCTTGACAAGGACATGCCAAATCTTGAAAAGTTTATTGCAGGGAGAGCAGCAACTTATTCAGCAGAAGTAGATAAGTCAGAACTGCTTGAAGCATTAAACTGTACTATCTATTTGCAGAAAGAGAAGACGCAGACTGTCGCGACTTTGGATTTTAAAACAGACAGTGTCTCAATTGGCTGCCCTGGACTAACAGATTATGCCGAGGTAATGAGTGCAAAGACAAACGGCGAGGAGCTCGGCAAAAAGAAAGTCGATTCTGTATTTTTAAAAGAATTGGCTTCATGCTATCCAGGACATACTGTCATGATTGCGAGTACAAGCGAGGCAAGCTGCCCATTATGGATGTGTGCAGGAGACCACGAAGAATATGTCTTCTGTGTGCTGCCTATTAACCCATCAAAATAATAATAAAACAAGGGACCTGATAATGTCAGGCCCCTTGTTTTTTAGACTCTTCAAGCTGTCGTAATTTTAATAGAAACATGTAGTTGTGGTATAAAAAATCATTTTTTATATTTGACGGCATGCTGTCGTGCATGTATTCAAGCGGCGATGTATAGAAACTTACATATAATTGATATAACTTATTTGCTTTTAAATATTTTATGCATTCTTTTGACGCGAAAAAAGCATACAGGTCATCGGCAGATTTAAATACACAGTTTTGGTTAATCGAATATTGCAGGCATATCTTTGCCCGTAACATACCGAGATATCCATACATGTAGTCTTTTGGATACCGGCCTTCATCATTCATTACTTTCTTATAGATTCTTAATGTATACCGTTTCACATCATAATCTACATGCTTTGGATACAATAGATACAATATGTATTCCGTATCGTCAGGCGTAACATCGCTTGGAAATGCGATATATTTAATCATCTGGTCCAGTTTCATGAATGAAATGTAGTTTTTATTGAATAACCGAAGTGCAGTCTGTATATCCCAGCCAAGCAGGTTTTCAATCGCATATCTGATTACAGAGATGGCGACCCTTTCGTTACCCTTTTTATCAAATACAAAATACCCTGTAGAAATCTTTTTCTTGTTTCCAATCAGAACTTCTTCATACTCATTTAAAATACCCAATTTTATTATCTCCTTTTTGATTTTTTTGAAAATATTTTTCTTCTTCATTTTTCAATATGCAAAATAAAGTCCATTTGGTCCGGAAAATGTTAGAAATTTTTTAGATTTTGCATATTAGAAATAAAGAAATAAAGGAGGAAGAAATAATGTCTTCAATAGATTTAATTTACAGATATTTAAAGGCAAGAGAAAAAATAAATGATACTTATGGGGCATTGGCAGCGATAATTGAGGTAAATAAAGACGAAAACGGGATAAGTGGAATTGAGGCGGTTGAGATTGACAAACCAGATGTAAAAAGAACACAATCCATTCTTGACTACACTAGCTTAAATTCATGTTTCTTGAATATTGATGACCGTTTTGTTTTACTATATCCAGCAATAGAGCGCGAAAAATATATGCAAATTCAGCCGTTTCTTGCATATGGCGATAAATTGATAGAATATCCAGGAATGACATACAGCGAAGCGTCAGAAATGAAAGAATTTATGGATGTGGCAGGAGTGAAATATAAATCAAAAATAGATTCAGATGGAAAAGTTGGCTTTATTGTGGCAAAAGATGACGAAGAAATGACAAAAGAAATGATAAAGGCGATATCAGAAGAACAGAATACGGAAGAAGGGTATAAATATTTTGTATCAAAAAATATATGCTGGGCAAATGCAATTAACCAGGCATCAATTGCAATCAGCGGAAATTTTACTACATACATCGGCAAAGAAGGAGGCTCAGGTGGAATTGTAATAAGAGAAGATGGTGCTGTACTGATGACACCAAACAAGTCTGGAGAATTTATTCCAAGAAGTGATAAGGATTTTAAAGAAAAGGTTATTAATGCAGTACTGCAAGATTTAAATGGAGAAAATACGCCAGTTAAAGCTTTTTTTGGAGACTTTGCAGATATTATATCAAATGATATGAAAAAGCAGGATATTGATAAGCCGGCTTTAACATTGAAGGATGCACTTGAAATATTGCAGCTTGATGGCCTGCCAAGCGTAGATGAACTTGACGAAATGTTTGGCAATATTGATGAGTATGAAGCAGATGAGAAAAGAGCATTTTATGCAATTGCAAGGATGGTGATGTGCAGAACACAAAAGCTTGACGGTTTTGATGAATATAAGTTATCAAAAGCAGAAAAAAGCACATACTCAGCATTGCATCAAGAATACGTAGATAAATTCACAAACGCAGAAGCAGAACTGGTTGGATATAAAGATATCCTCTCATCTAAGGAAAATAAAATAATGGAGGGTGTCAACAATGAACGATGATAAAGAAAAAAAACTACAACAAAGAAAAACGCAGTTTATTTTATATGGAATGCTTTGGCTTTTATTAATGATAATTGTCAGTGCGTTTGCCTATCAAGAGCATGCAACAGGAACTGCGACAATTTTTTCAGCAGTTGACAAGGTAAGCCATTTTGGATTCTTTTACTGGCTGAACCCTGTTACATGGGGAAAGTGTATAAAATGGTCACTAATATATTGGCTAGGCATAGCAATGTTTCTTATTTATGAAGAGAAATGGGCACATGATATGGATGGGAAAGAAAACGGTTCTGCCCATTGGAACGATAAAGTAGAGGAATATAATGAAACACATTCTGAACCATTTGGAGAGAAGACGTTTAGTGATGAGCCAGGGCTGGCAGTTAAAGCTGGGGAAAATCTTAACAATCCAAAATCGGCACCAGTACCAGGTAATCCAAATATGATAGAGTCAGCAACAGTAAGACTGTCAACAGCAGACATGAAAACACATCTGAATAACAATGTGTTTATTGTTGGTGGTGCCGGTACTGGTAAATCACGATTCTTTATTAAGCCGAATGTACTGCAAATGAACTGCTCATATGTAGTAACAGACCCGTCCGGAGAGCTTTTAAAATCAATGCATAATGTTCTTGCTCACAATGGATATAAAATTAAAGTATTTAATCTTGTTGATATGAGCCATTCATGTAAGTATAATCCATTTAATTATATAAGGAGTGCAACTGATGTCAGCATACTGGTAGATTGCTTTATTTCAAATACAACAGCCCCAGACCAGAAGAGCGGAGACCCGTTCTGGGATAAGTCAGAAAAGGCCTTGCTTACTGCATTGATATTTTATTTGGTAGATATTGCTGACACTAAGTTTAGAAAATTTTCTACTATCCTTTGGATGACGCAGCTGGCACAGATGGATGAAAATGTAAGGCCAGGACAATCAGGTCAAAAGCCAAAGCCAGAGCCAAGATTTGATTTCTCAATCGATATGCCGCTTGATGAACTGTTTAATGGAACTAAAAAAATAGAAGAAGTGGACGTAGATGTAGAAAAAGAAGATAAAGATGGGGTAAAACGAAAAATAAAACAAAAAGTCCTTAAAGCTGTCGAAGTAAAAGACCAGAAGGAGATTAAAGAATTACAGAAAAAAATAGAGACTTCACTTTGCCTCACAAACTATAAAACCTTTAAGCTTGGTGGTACAAAAACGCTAAAATCAATCCTTATTTCAGCGGCAGTTAGATTGAACCCGTTTAGTATTCCAGCAATTCAAAACCTGACAGATGACGATAATGTGGAGCTTGAAAAGGTGGGAGACGTATTAACATGCTTCTTTGCAATCATACCACAGACAAACAGCACATTTAACTTTTTGATTTCAATGTTGTTTTCACAGATGTTTGAATCTTTATATTATAAAGGCTCAACAATCCCAAACAGCCGGTTGCCTTACCACGTAAGATTCCTGTTAGACGAGTTTGCAAACATTGGAAAAATCCCGGAATTTCCGCAGAAAATATCCACATGCCGTAAGTATAATATTTCAACAACGATTGTACTTCAGTCAATTGCACAGATTAAAATGTTATATAAAGATGATTTTGAGACAATCATTGGTAACTGTGATACAGCAATATGTCTTGGTACAAATGAGCAGACGACAGCAGATTATTTTAGTAAAAAGCTCGGAAATGGAACTATTAGGGTGAAGAGTAGTAGCAAATCAGTTGGAAAAAGCGGTGCAAATATAAATATCGGAAAGTCAAAAAGAGAATTGATGCAGCCTGACGAGATTATGACAATGCCGTTTGATGAGTGTATTGTCATGATGAACCATATCTCACCGTTTTACGATAAAAAATATCCATTGGAAACTCATCCACAGTTTAAATATACTGGAGATGGAAATGAAGATAATTTCTATAATCTCGATGAAGACCCTAATTTTTTATGCGTCAATAAGCCAGAAGAATGTATGGAAGATACAATAAAGGATAAATTTGAAAATGCAGAAAATGAAAAGTATATGCCAAAAACACTTGAAGAAGTGCTTGGTGATTTGCTCGTAAATGTACCTGATGATGACGGATATTTCCTGATTAAAGATGCTGATGCAGAAGCAGAAAAGGATAATAGAAGGGCATTGTGCATGGCTGAACGCGATGAAATGTTTAATGAGATTGAAAAATGTATAAGCAAGGGATATAAAACACCGTTTTATGACGGAAAGCAAATGGAGCCGACAATCATAAGGAATATGGCTGCGAAAGCCATGCACGAATACGCGGAACAGGTTGACGATATCGTAGTCTCTTGCGATGGCCTGATTGGAGGGTACAAGATGTGTGCTGCTGCAGCAAAAGATAAAGAATGCAATGTCATTAAAGTATCGGAAAAGTTAAACCTCGAGCTAAACGAGGCAAAATCAAAAAGTAAGACTGATTATACTGTATATAAGATAAAAGAATCATTGTCACCTGAAAAGTATGGGGAATTTACCAGTGGATGCAAAAACGGATATAAAACTATTATACCTAAAAATGATAATAATGATTATGACGATGACGAGTTTAATGATTACTATAAAGATGACAATAAGGATTAACGGAGGCACTGAAATTCCCGCCTGACAATAAGCCGTCAGTGTGTCAAATCAACAGTCCGCGCAGATAATTGCGCGGAATTTTTTTGCAAAAAAAGAGGCCGCAAAAAGCAGCCTCTAAGAGGTTTCGAGTAAGGGTAACGGTATGCTTGGAATTATTTGAATTAAAATAAAATAAGAAGTAACCATTACAAAAGGCCGAAACCGTGCGTGCGAGTGATTGATTCGGTATCTTTTTCATCCATATATGTATTTGAAGTAACCAAATCTGTGGCCGTTAGGATATGGTCTATATTTACCATTCAACTGGCTTTTAAGCCGCACTGAACCATTCGTATTTTCATACATTTATAATATGCAGAAAAAAATAAAAAATAAAAAACACTTTTTTTGTGTTGAAATCCGTTCCAAAAATAAAAAATCCGGCATATTGAATGCATATATAGAAAAAATGTCTAAAAAAGGAGACGAAAAAATATATGCAATGTGTAGAGATAAAAGAAGATAAATTTGATGAGCTGATGGACAAGCTTAATAATGTTGAGATGGAAAAAGATAATTATATACCATCAGAAGAGGACACATTTGATTACATAGAAAGACACCCGGAACGATATTATCTGTATCTGCTGTGGTACAGCGAGCATAAGCCGAAGCCGCAGACAGAAGAAGAAAAAAAGATTTTAAAACGGGTGACAAAAATAACAAACCAAACGGTAAAAATTGTCTGAAAGGGGGAATAAAAGATGAAATACTTATATTTAGCAGAGAAACCGTCTGCAATGAAGGATGTAAAGGCAGCATATAATGCGAGCAGTAAACCGCTTGGAGATATTGATTTTTTTGCCCTGACCGGGCATATCTGCCGCTTGTGCGAACCAAAAGAATATGAAGACTGGGATGTAAGATGGGCGGACCGGAAACTGCCGATGATTCCGGAACCATTTAAAGTTGGCGTGCTTACAGATAATAAAGTAAAGGAATTAAAAGAACAGTTAAAAAAAGAAAAGTATGATGCGATTATCGTAGGCACTGACAGTGATGTTGAGGGAAATGGTATTTACGATTTAATTGAAACTTATCTTGGTCTGCAGAATTATAAGACTTACCGTTTCTTTGAGTCTGACCTCACACCGGCAGGTATTATGAAATCAATGAATAACCTGACTGACTATCACTCAAACCCGCGTGACGTAGGCATGACACAGTCGTTCAGAATCAGAAGCCGGTTTGATTGGCTTATCGGGTTTAATATGACTGTGGCATATACCGTTAAATCCGGATTCTTAATGAAAGTAGGACGTGTAAAAGCACCAACGTTAAAGCTTGTGTACGATAACTGCAAGGCGATTGACGGTTTCAGTTCCAAGACTGCTTATCAACCGGCAATCACAACGGACAATCCTGAGGTCACAGCATACATGATTGATGATGAGGGCAAGGCTGCATCTTATCCGGACAAAAATGATGCACAAAAGATTATTGATTCACTTACCGGTGAAGCAGAGGTGTTGAGTTTTGATAAAACGACTAAAAAAACACAGCCTGACCAGCTGTACAAATTGACTGATATTCAGGTTGAGGCCGGCTCTAAATATGGCTATACACCGGAAAAGACGTTGGAACTGATTCAGTCATTATATGAAAAACATAAACTTATTTCTTACCCAAGAACAGGTGGACGGTATGTATCAACAGAAAAATCAAAAGACTTTGCACGGCTGCTGAAGGCAGTGGAAGCAATGCCTGGCCTTACGGATATAGCAAAAGCCATTACCCCGGACGCCATTAAATCAGCACAGGCCAATAAGAGATTCGTTAATGATGCTGAAGTACAGAAATCTTCACATGATGCACTGATTCCAACAGGCGAAACCTCTGCCATCAATAACCTGACAGGTGATGAGATGAATATCTGTGAAATGATATTTAAGAGATTTCTTGCGATTTTTATGCCTCCACTGGAAGAGGAAAAAACAAAAGCCGTATTGTCTGATAATGGTATCAAATTCTCATGTACAGGTTCAAAAGTGTTAAAGCCTGGTTTTACTGTATTATTCTCAAACCCAAAAGAAGCACCTTTGCCAAATATGGCAGCAGGACAGAAGTTGAAAGAGAAAGAAAAATCATTACATGAAATAGTAAGCAAACCGCCTGCAAGATTTACGCAGGCAACACTGCTTGAAGCAATGGAGAACGTGCAGAAGTATATGGCTGCAGACGAGACTGAGCTTAAAAATGCCATGAAAAAAGCCGGAGGCATCGGACAGCCTTCTTCAAGGGCTGCAATCATAGCAGAGCTTGTCTCAACCGGTTACATGGAAGATGTTAAATCAGGGCGTGGAAAAGGCCTTCACATTACGGAATCCGGTAAACGTTATATTGAAAATCTCGGGACCAGTTCAATCGTAAGCCCTGAATTATCCGCACAGTGGGAAGTTTATATGAATGATATACGAGAGGGCAATATGACGTATGACGAAGTATATGAAAAAGTCATTGAATATGTATATCAGTCCCTGAAAGAGCTTGAAGGTATGCATATCCAAAAGGTGGCATCCGGAAACAGGAAAGAAGTTGGCAAATGTCCAAAATGCGGAAAACCGGTTGTTGCACTGTCAAAAGGGTATGGCTGCAGTGGTTATCCTGACTGTGATTTCTCAATCTTTAAAACCATTGCAGGCGTTTCGCTGACAGACAAAAACGTTGCAGACCTGCTGGCAGGCAGAACAACAGATGTGATATCCGGGTTTAAAAAGAAAAACGGCGGAACCTTTTCTGCCGCTTTGGTCTTAAATGAAGAGCATAAAGTTTCATGGGCACCGTTTGAAAATAAAACAGATTTAGTCTGCCCGAAATGCGGAAAGCCGATTATCAAAACCCCTGCTACATACAAATGTTCTGAATGTGATTTTATCCTGTGGAGTAAAATCTGCGAAAAAACACTTACAGAAGCACAGGTCGCAAAGCTAATTGAGGGTGAGCCGACAGGTGTTATAAAAGGATTCAAACGAAAAGACGGCTCAAAGTTTGATGCTGCATTGATTATCAAAGATGGAAAACTGGTATGGTACAGACCGGAGGCAAAGGATACTGGATTGAAATGTCCAAAGTGTGGAAAGCCAATCATGGATAATGGAAAGGCGTTTGAATGCCAGGGTAAAAAAGATGATACTTGTACTTTCTCAGTATGGAAAGAACCAGGCGGAAAGCCATTTTCCATGAAGGATTTGAAAGACCTTCTTGAAAAGAAAAAAACAACACTTAAAAAAGGGCTTAAAGGAAAAAGCGGAAAGACGTTTGACGCATATATTATTTTAAAGCCTGATTTCACAACCGGATATGAATTTGACAACAGTAAAAAAAATCCGAAAAAATAATCCAAAAAGAAAAATTTCGGCATACTGACATATAGGAACAGGAAATCACGGCTGCATATGCAGCCGGAAAGGAGATGCTATGTATGCTTGAATTTGAAAAAGGACTGGAAACAAAAGAAAATGCGGTCGTTGGTGCACTTGTTGTAAAGGGCCGCATTGTAGATTTTTTGATTGACAGATGCAAAAATGGTTATGCTGAATTCATATTCAAAAGTGATTATGACAAAGACTGCCCCAGATTTGAAGCAATATGCAGCGGTAAAATCCCCGATGTGGTGCCAGGTGTACCAATGAAAGTAGAGTTTCCTGTAAATGATGTTAGTGAAATCAAAAAAGTAAACTTCCGTGAACAGGGCATAGAACGAATCACGCGTGACATAAAACAAAAGTACATGAACAGGCTTCTTTATTCCTGTATCAACTACAACGATGAGGAATATGCAAAAACATTGCTTGTGAAGGTGAAAGGAATCTCAAATAAAACGGCAAACCGCATATTGGAGGCTGTTGATGGTGATATCAGCCAGTTGTCAGACTTATGGAATGACACTGCCTTCTGGAAGGAGCTAAAAGGGTCTAAAAGATGGCTGACAGAGTTAAAAAATACAGTGGGTTCTATGATGTCAAAAGATAAACTTGTGAAACAGTATGGCAAATATGGAATCGGGTATCCGCAGATAGATATGCTGGTTGCGATGTATGACCTGGAAGCAGAAGAGCGGTTATGCAAAAATCCATATGTAGTATTGTATAAACTTGACCTTGATTTCCAGGTGGCAGATTTCCTTGCAAAAGACCTTGGATTCAGCTATTTAAGCAATGAGCGTGTCAGGGCGATGATTTATCAGGTGCTGAATGACAATGAGTCACATGGTAATACCGCCATGAAAAAGCGTGATTTTTACATGGCATGTGCAAGGCTCCACCGTGTGTCAGCATGGAAGGATTATGTAGTATCGCCATATTACATTCTTGTTGTGATGTCTGGGATGAATACGGTATATTGTGAAAATGGTTTGGTTGGGTATATCAGCACATTAAATAAAGAAGCAGATATCGCATTCCAGCTCGGGCGCCTGATGAAGGCCGATACCAAACTTGGTACACCGGCATCTGTATTTGAAGAGATAGAAAGTAAATACAACAAAGAACAGCTTGACTTCTTAAAGGCTTTTGACCAGAACAGCGTAATGATACTCCTTGGCCGCGGCGGGACGGGAAAGACGCATACTATATGCGGGGCAATTGATTTGTTCACAAGAAGTCATCCTGATGAAGGTGTAAGGCTATGTGCACCGACAGCAAGGGCTGCCGGTGTTTTGAAAGAGCATTCCGGTCATGAGTCATCAACAATACATATCATGCTGGAACTTAATCCATATAACCTTGATGACGCCGGCAGAAATGAAGATAACCCGCTTGATGAAAAACTGATAGTTGTTGATGAGATGTCAATGGTGGACACGGAGCTTATGTATCATCTTGTGAAAGCTGTTAAATCAGGGTCAAAGCTTATCTTAAGTGGTGACCCGGACCAGCTGGAAAGTGTTGGATGCGGTGCTGTTCTGCGGGACCTTATTGATTCTGACATGATACCGAAAGTAAAACTGAAAAAAATCATGCGGCAGAGTGAGGGTTCAGCCGTAATCGATAACTGCGGAAAGATTCTTGCCGGCAGATGTGATTTTATTGAAAATGAATCGTTCAGGATAAGAAACTGCACAAGCGAAGAAGAAGCAAGATTATATCTTAAATCATGCTATAAAGGCGACCCTCATCATACACAGATTCTTTCTACTACTAAAAAAGGAATCGTCGGAACAATGGCCCTGAACCGTGAATTCGAAGAAATTGATAAACCGGGTGTATGGCTGCATGGAGACCATTTTAAAGAAGGGGATAAGGTTGTATTTACAAAGAATAATTATGATACGGGATACTGCAATGGCGATATCGGATTTATCGAGACAATCACACAACCAATCCGTGTAAAAAAACAGGGTGAAGATAAGATTATTGAAATCAATAAAGATGACGCTATGGACATGGAACATGCTGATGCAATCACAATCCATAAAAGCCAGGGCAGCGAATACAATAAAGTTTACATTATCCTGCCTGATAAACCGCAATCGCTGCTCACGCGTAATATGGTAAACACAGCTATTTCACGGGCAAGGCAGGACGTTACACTGATAGTGATTGGGGATGCCCTGAAACTTGCTGCAAGTAACCGTTTTAAAAGATACAGGATAACAAGACTAAAAGAAAAAATCATAAACATGGGAGAAGAAAAATGTCAAGAGGAAGAAAAAGAATTAAAAAAAATATAAATCCATTAGTTGAAAATATCGCTGACTTTTCAGACATCGAATATGACGATGATGATGGCGCTGAATTAATTGCAAAGCATGAAAGCGATAAAAGGGACAGCGAAAAAGAAGATGAAACAGACCGTATGTGGATGTATAAAACTCCAGACAGTGAAAAAGACGAAGGCTTTTACAGTGAAGAAGTGACAGATGAAGACCTGTGGAATGATGTTGATAAAAAAGAAAAAGAAGTTCAAAAAGTAAAAGTAACAGAGGAGCCGTCAAATCCTGTTGTGCGTGCAGGTTCAGACATTGATAAATATATGACTGCTGCTGTGTGGTTTAATGAAATCAGCGAAAGAGGGGAAATGACAAAAGAGGAGACAAGGTATGTTGAATTAATGCTGATTGAAATGACACAGTTCTATTTTGACAGGCTGGATAAAATCAAACCGTCCGGAAAATGCCTTGATGCTATCAGGAAGATTGGCAGAGATATACAGGAGGCGAAAATATGTTCCGTATAATAAAATCACAGCTTGCTGAGTTCTCATATTTCCTTGAAAAATATTTCGGTATCACATTAATCGTGTGGTCCATTTTATTTATCGCAGGTTCATGTGCTTTGATTGGTATTGCAATATCAAAAACTGCGGAAATCATATATAAAAAAAAGAAACACAAAGATTGCAGTTTCCTTTCATTATATCTACTACTTACAGGAATCACCGGATTTGTTATGAATGTGCTGGTGTCGCAGGCGTATACATGGGATAGTAAACTGCAGAGGGTTATGCAGAATTATCAGTATATTATGGCTTTTGATTCAAATAGGAGGGCAGTTTTTAAAGCATTGTCACTTCCGGATAATGTCGTAAACAGAAATAGTGTATTCAGTATGGCAATGTACTTTAATGATAAACACTGGGATGTAATAAAAAATGCAGTTGGCGATGGCGGGTGGTATTTTGCAAAAGTACAAAAGGCAATCACTGAAATCTTACGAATTGGGGACTGCCATATGTCTCTTGGTGTGATATATCAGGGAACAGCGGCATTTGTACCGATTATACTGATTGCAGCCATAGGGTTAACATTTATGATAAAGAAAAAAGTACTGCCTGGTGTTTTGATTTTGGCTTTAAGCCTGATGTGTATTTTGGGTAATCTTGGTGCTGGCATTTATGTACTGACAGCGTTGTTACTTGGCCTGGCTGTAGATAAATGGCTGGATGTGTCTTTGAAAAATATGGAAAAGAAGTTGAAAAAGCAAAAAGAAAAAATGACTGCAAAGCCTGCGGAGTAGATATCCGCAGGCTTGTTTTTGTAGAAATTGTTACATTTTGGAGATTATTTTGCATATTGGATATTGAAGTATTTTTGCAGCGATACAACTGCAAAAAATATGAAATATGCGTGATGGGAAGATGATTTCTGGATTTTTTCAGCATATTGAATGTGTAACAAAAAATGAGATTGAATCGGCCGCCAATTTTACAGCGGCGTAAGACTACATAAAGAACAAAAAGCAGCAAACACCGTGAGGTGATTGCTGTGTAACTATCAACTCCGTAATCCCTACATAGAGATTACGATGTGGCGTTGATGTGTTGTACAAAGAAGCAGTGTACGAAAGGATGCCTGTGGAAATGCATCACGTCAAACTGAATATAGAGGTGTCACCCCTACCAAGGGGGCGCTCAGAGATACAAAAACAGTGAGTTTGTTCGGCACTGGATGCAGATAAGGTGAAGCGAGGTATGAACCCTGCGATTAGTTGACATCGAGACGGAACAGAAAACGGAACCGGTATAGGATACGGTAGCCCCAATTGTTCCAGACCTGCAATCTGAAGCGTGATGAGAACGAGACATATGCCGCAGTAATGCGGAGCAAGCGCCGGGGCTTAGGTGTGTCGGCTGGCTAAAAAAACGTTAAGTGTTGCATTGCGGAAACAGTATTGCAGGGAGCTTAGAAAACCGGCTTTGGTCTTGGGCTGGTGGCTTCCAAAGAGGGTGTGGAGCGTTTCAGGCCCTCAGCCTAAGGCGTAGTTGTATGCGCTAACGGTACAAGTTGTTGTACTGGTTAAATGTAGGACGCGGGGGAGTACGTGAGTAATCCAAGAGTCCTTAATACTTAACTTAACTTTGATTTGAATAATATATAATAATAACATGATAACTTACATAGCTTAGATTACAGGCACGAATGCACAGTCAGCTTTAGAGCTGACGAGAACGGATGCTTGACGGAAACGTCATGATGTGAGGGATGTGCAATAAGGTTCAGCCTTAGACCACGTCAGGTGATGGCAGAGATGCTTAAACCGTGCATCTGGTTATATTCAGGTATAACACTATCAAGACCGCAGATGAGCGATGGCCCGACGTAGACGGACTACATCTTATCTGACATAGTTTCTTTCTTCTTCCGCGTGGACGCCCCGCTATAGGGGTAGTCTGCGCCTGATGCAAAGGAGAAACTATGCCAATTCGCTCCGGCACCTCAGTTCCGGACTGCATCACCGCGAACGAAAATTTATTGGTAAGATTGAGATTTACTGGCTCAAGAAGTGTATTGGCGGCCAACGCCTCCGAAAGGTGATGAAGGCAGGAACGAAAGAACGGGATGTAGTACAACTGCCAGCACATAAAAGGGTATTGGAAAGCCGGAGCGAAATCGCGAAATGATGTAGTACAGTAAAGGCTTTATAAATCTTAGGTGATACCGTGAAATGACTGCCTGGTGATGCAGCAGCGGTTTCGCATAGGCTTGAAAATACTGGCGATACCGTAAATGCGAATTGGCAGCGCCGAGCGCCCCCGAAACGCAGTACTTTTAAGGCGTCCGATAAGGTTTAAGTAAGCGCCTCGAGCAAGCAGGACGGCGGATATCTTAAGGGCGCGTTAGGCGGCAGCGACAATCCCTTGGCCGTAGCGTGGAAAAGAGTATGCGGCAGCGATAACCTTCAGAGCGTCCGGGAGAGACGGAGTAGAGGGATGGAAGCCAGCGAGAAAAAAGTCAGTACCAGAGTTCGAGGCGCCGCATGGCGCCGAAAGGACGCGCCGAAGGCGCGGGGTGTGTCTTTCCCTGAAAGACACGGAGACAAAAGAACAGCAAGAAGATATGAAAGGGCGATGGATGTAATGCAACTGATGGAAGCCCGCAACATTAATGAAAGACGCAAACGAGAAGCATATTACGTATGCTTTATTTTTTTGGATTTTTTAAGCATAATTCCTTTCTGCATATTAGATATGTAAATTTATTACAAACATATCAAAAGAAAGAGAGGAATTTATTTATGAAATTCAAAACAAATTTTAAAGACATGAGAGAGGCAGTTGTGACAATCGGAAAGGCGGTAAAGAAGAATATGTCACCGATTGAAATTTCACTTGTCAAAATTGAAGCAGGCGAGGACTATGTAGAGCTGTCAACAAACGGTTCAATTGGCGCCTGCGTCAAAATTCAGGCTGTCGTAGAAGAGGCTGGCTCTTTCGTGACATCTTTTTCAGGCATTAACATCTTGAGCGTCAGAAAATGTGATGGTGATATTAACGCCAGCAACGAAGTGAACGAAAATACGCTGGTGCTGAAATACCGTGGAGGTAAAGCAAAGACGGAACTTGCTGCCGTTGATAAGGTATTTAACTCAGTTGC
>OLND01001871.1_pt1 | contig 20409 bp, 15 predicted proteins | sample 1672031 | NCBI WGS metagenome assembly OLND01 (sample SAMEA3136638, study PRJEB25190) | human gut metagenome | biome: human gut; feature: human-associated habitat; material: faeces | place: Austria | collected 2013 | reverse complement strand
ATAGAATTCAGGAGGAAGAAAAAATGAAGAGAAAATTTATGGCACTTGCACTTGCGGCAGCTATGACAGTATCCATGACATCCGCTGTTTTTGCAGCAGATGAGATCAAGAGCGCAGATGATCTTACCGGAAAGAAGATCGGTGTTCAGCTTGGAACTACCGGTGACACCATCGCTACAGATATCAAAGATGCAACAGTAGAGAGATATAATAAAGGTAACGATGCAGTAATGGCTCTGAAACAGGGCAAGATCGACTGCGTGGTTATCGACAGCGAGCCGGCCAAGAAGTTCGTTGATAAGAATGATGACCTTAAGCTTATCGATAACGTATTTGATAAAGAGGAGTATGCGATCTGTATTTCCAAGGACAACACAGATCTTACCAAAGAATTCAACGACGCACTGAAAGAGCTTAAGGATGACGGAACACTGGATTCCATCAGAGACAACTACATCGGTGATGATGCAGGCAAGACTCCATATGAGACTCCGAAGGATGCAGATCATTCCAAGGGAACTTTGACCATGGCAACGAACGCAACATTCCAGCCATATGAATATTATGACGGAGATAATATCGTAGGTATCGACGTTGATATCGCACAGGCAATCTGTGATAAGCTTGGATACGATCTGAAGGTTGAGGATATGGAATTTGATGCCATCGTAAATGCAGTAAAATCCGGAAAAGCTGACTTTGGCGCAGCAGGAATGACTGTAACAGAGGATCGTAAGAAGAGCATTGATTTCACAGATCCATATACAACCGCAGAGCAGGTTATCATCGTACAGAAATAAATTAACTCAATAAATTGCTTGGCAGTTTACTGAGTTATGAGCAAGTAGCGAATGCGGATCGCGAATATCCGCTTGACGAAAAATTACAAAAATTACACGCAGGTTCCGGATATCCGGGGGACTTTTCCGGATTTCGGAACCTGTAGTTTTGGAAAGGGTGGAAATTTTGAGTCTTATTGAACAGTTTCAGTTTAATTTTCTGGACGACAGCCGCTGGCAGTTTATTGTATCCGGTCTGAAAAACACCATCATTATTACATTCTTTGCGGTGCTGCTTGGCGTTTTTCTGGGATTTCTGATTGCCATTGTCCGTTCCACACATGATAAGACGGGGAAACTTAAGATCCTTAATGTGATCTGCAGAGTTTACCTGACTGTGATCCGTGGAACACCAACCATGGTACAGCTGCTGATCGTTTACTATGTTATTTTTGCTACCGTAGATCCGGGTAAAGTGATCGTTGCCATCATTGCGTTTGGAATGAACTCCGCAGCATATGTGGCAGAGATCGTCCGTTCCGGTATCATGTCCATTGATCAGGGACAGTTTGAGGCAGGACGAAGCCTTGGACTTAACTATACACAGACTATGACCAAGATCATTCTTCCACAGGCCGTAAAGAATATCCTTCCGGCACTTGGAAATGAGATGATCGTACTTCTGAAGGAGACCTCCATCAGTGGTTACATCGGCCTTACAGATCTGACCCGTGGCGGAGATATCATCCGAAGCCAGACCTACAGTGCCCTGTTCCCGCTGCTTGCAGTAGCGGCAATTTATCTTGTGATCGTTTGTTTCCTTACATACCTTGTAGGAAGACTTGAGAGGAGGCTGAGAAACAATGAGCGTAAGTAATGAGGTACTTCTTGACGTGCAGGGACTTCAGAAGGCCTACGGCAGCAATCAGGTCCTTAACGGGATCACCACACAGATCCGTCGCGGTGAAGTAGTAGCCATCATCGGACCGTCCGGCTGTGGTAAATCCACATTTCTCCGTTCGCTGAATCTTCTTGAGGAGCCAACCGGGGGAAAAATCCTTTTTGAGGGAACCGATATCACAGATCCGAAGGTAGATATCAACCGTCACCGACAGAAGATCGGAATGGTATTCCAGCAGTTTAATCTCTTTCCGCATAAAACCGTAAAAGAGAATATCATGCTGGCACCGGTAACTTTGAAGCTGATGAGCAAAGAAGAAGCAGAGAAAAAAGCTCTGGAGCTTCTCAAGCGTGTCGGACTTCCGGACAAGGCAGATTCTTATCCGGACATGCTTTCCGGTGGACAGAAGCAGCGTATCGCCATTGCAAGATCCCTTGCCATGAACCCGGATGTGATGCTGTTTGATGAGCCTACATCCGCACTTGATCCGGAGATGGTCGGAGAGGTTCTGGAACTGATGAAGGAGCTTGCAAAATCCGGTATGACCATGGTTGTGGTAACTCATGAGATGGGATTTGCCCGCGAGGTTGCAACCAGAGTTCTTTTCATTGATGAGGGAAAGATCCAGGAGGAGAATTCCCCGAAGGAATTTTTTGCCAATCCAAAGAACAAGAGACTTCGTGAGTTCCTTTCAAAAACCTTATAAATTTCAATTACTGAAAACTGATATTTTCCATATCTGGTACGAAATTGCCGGAGGAAAATATCAGTTTTTTTCTGTATGACAGATTTTAAGATAAAAATGTGCTATAATGAACAATCAGAAAGAAAAGTGATAAAAGGGGAAATATGGAGTCTGATCAGTGAAAAGGACTTTTATAAAAAACAATGGAGAGGGAAAAAACTATGATTATTCGAAATGGAAATGTTTTTCAGGAAGACGGCAGTTACCGGAAGATGGATCTTTATGTGGAAAATGGCAGAATTGTTTCCAGTGAGGAGGAAGTATCTGATAAAGAAGAAATTGACGCTTCGGGCCTGAAGGTTCTGCCGGGACTTGTGGATATTCACAGCCATGGTGCTGTGGGACATGATTTTTCAGATGCAGATGCCACCGGCCTTAAAAAAATCCTCAAGTATGAGAAAGCACATGGAATTACTTCCTATTGTCCTACATCAATGACACTTCCGATGGAACAGCTGATCCGGATTTTTGCTTCCGCGACAGAAGTGGAGCAGGATGACAGCTGTGCCAGGATCGTGGGCCTGAACATGGAGGGACCGTTTTTGGATCCTGCGAAAAAGGGGGCACATGTAGAGGAATATATCCGCAAACCGGACATCAGATTTTTCCGGGAATGTCAGGAAGCTTCCGGCGGAATGATAAAGGTTGTGACTGTGGCTCCGAATATGGAAGGTGCAGAGGCGTTTATTGAAGCACTTAAAGATGATGTGGTGATTTCCATCGGCCATACAGGCGCGGATTACGACTGTGCGGCAAAAGCCATGGAAAAGGGTGCCCATCATGTAACTCATCTGTACAATGCCATGAATCCGCTTGGACACCGTGCGCCTGGTGTGATCGCGGCAGCGGCAGATGATCCGCTGTGTATGGCAGAAATGATCGGAGACGGGATTCATATTCATCCGGCTGTAGTAAGAAATACATTCCGGATGTTCGGGGAAGAACGGATCGTACTGATCAGCGATTCCATGATGGCAGCAGGAATGGAAAACGGTGTTTATGAGCTGGGCGGCCAGAAGGTTATCATGAACAACCGTAAAGCAGTTCTTGAGGATGGCACCATTGCCGGTTCCGCAACCAACCTCTATGAATGTATGCAGTGCGTGATCGCAATGGGCGTGCCGGAACATACAGCGATTTTTGCAGCTACCAGAAATCCTGCAAAGAGCATTGGCATCTATGGAGAGGTGGGTTCTCTTGTGCCTGGAAAACGTGCGGATATGGTACTTGCAGATGAGAAGCTGAATATCGTGAGAGTGATCTGATGAAGGTCTGAGTGAATCAGATAAAGAATGGCACAGAAACTGCAAAACTGTTGCCTGAAGTGAAAATGTCTGTCTGAATAAAATATGGCTCCGGTTCCCGGAAAGCGGAATGAGAATGTTCGCTTTATGCCGGGAACCGGAGCCTTGTTTTTGTTGTTTGGCGCTGGTGGCTGAGTTTATTCTTCAGCAGCGCCCTGTGCGGCTTTCATTTCGTTGTAACAGTATTTGATGATGGATTTTCTGGTTATGATTCCGATAAAGGCGCCCTGGTCATCCACAACCGGCACGAAGTTCTGATTGATGGCGCGATCCAGGAGATCTTCCATATTGGAATCTGCATGGACCGGTTTATAGGTGGCACGGCGTGGAATTGCCATGATGGGAACGCCTTCTGTTTCCTTGATATCGTGAATGTCGGCCCGGCGCATGCCCCAGAGAAGGTCGCCTTCTGAGATGGTGCCGAGATATTTGCCATCCATGGTGAGGATGGGAATGCAGGAGTACTTGCGGTGCTCCATTTTTTCAAGGGTCTGGCGAAGGGTCTCATCTTCGAAGATGTAGGCGACTTCGCTTTTGGGAATCAGAAAAAACAGAATGTTCACGTTATTACCTCATTTCCGCAAAAATTATAAATAAATCTGCAAGATGTTTTAGAGAAGCTGAAGTCCGTGTGCCTCTGCAGCATCTGTGATTTCTTTTGGCCAGAGAGATACATGTACTTCTCCGATGTGCGCTTTACGCAGGAAGAACATACAGATTCTGGACTGTCCGATACCACCACCGATGGTGTACGGAAGCTCTTTGTTCAGGATGGCTTTCTGGAAAGGAAGCTCTCTTCTGTCATCGCAGCCTGCTTCTGTAAGCTGGCGGTCAAGCGCAACCTCGTCAACACGGATTCCCATGGAGGAAAGCTCAAGTGCAATGTCAAGTACCGGATAGTATACAAGGATATCACCGTTCAGTTCCCAGTCATCGTAGTCCGGGGCACGTCCGTCGTGGCGCTCTCCGTTTGTGAGGGTTTTTCCGACTTTCATAAGGAATACGGCACCTTTTTCACGGACGATCTTGTATTCACGTTCCTTTGGTGTGCAGTCCGGATACATGTCAAGAAGCTCCTGTGTTGTGATGAAGAAGATGTCTTTCGGAAGGATTTCTTCGATGTAGTCGTACTGTACAGCCATGTATTTCTCAGTTTTACGAAGGACACTGTAGATGGTGCGTACGGTCTCCTTGAGAGTTTCCATAGTGCGCTCTTCCTTGGAGATGATCTTTTCCCAGTCCCACTGGTCTACGTAAACAGAGTGGATATTGTCCAGATCTTCATCGCGGCGGATCGCTACCATATCTGTGTAGAGGCCTTCACCGTGAGAAAAACCATATTTTTTCAGAGCGTAGCGTTTCCATTTCGCAAGGGAGTGTACGATCTCGGCGTTGCTGCCTTCGATAGCCTTGATATCAAAGCTTACCGGGCGTTCTACACCGTTAAGGTTGTCATTAAGGCCGGATTCCGGTGCTACAAATGTTGGAGCGGATACTCGGAGAAGATTAAGCTTCTGGGAGAGTGTCTGCTGGAAGAAATCTTTTACTGTTTTGATCGCAATCTGTGTGTCATGGAGGTTCAGGTCTGCATGATAGGTTGCGGGGATTGTGATTGTATTCATTATCGGCTCCTCCTGATGATTTTTAGGCTTATTGCTCTGTGGGGTATTATAGCAGAAAATGGGTGGAGTGGCAATATAATGAGAGGGGAAGTCTTTTGGGGTATCGTAGAAAAATGCTGGGTATTAAATGCCTGGTGTGATATACTGAAAAAAGAATGCTTATGTTTACGACGGAAATATAAATATCCGTTTTGACGGATAGAATGGAGGGAGCTTATGGCAGGTCAAAGGTGTCAGGTTTGTGGGGGTAAGGTTGTAAATGGCAGGTGTTCATTATGTGGGATGCCTTACAGAAATGATGAGGTGTTATATCATTTGAATGAGCCCCGGGAGATACATTATAAACATGCTTCCGCCAAAGTGCGGGATATGATGCGGCAGTATGGACATGATGCTGATCAAACAACACAACATAACGGAAACGTAAACCGGAATACGAACGCAAACCGGAATACAAATATAAATCGGAATACGAATGCAAGCCGCAATACCGATTTGAATCGGAATCTAACCAGAAGCCGGAATACAGGTGCAGCAGCCGGACGTAAGACTGCAGCGGCAGTTAATACCAGGAATAAAACAACGGTGGGCAGAAATCGTGCAGAAGTTTTAGATCAGGGAAAAAAACAGCAAAAAAAAGATCAGAAAAGCAGCGGGGCAGGCTGGATCATATGGTTTATAGTGACACTGGCCATTCTGCTTCCGAAATTATGGGATTTTCTTGCAGACTGGATCGGAACAAATTTGTGAGAATATTTCTGCAGTGAGATCAGGCAGTGCTAAGTGTCTGTATTTTCGTGTATACAGAAATATCCCTTTTCTTTTCTCCTCAGCTGTGTTATACTCATGCCTAGCACAACATATAGATGAAAAACAATATATAGAAGATATAGGTACTATATATAGTATTTTGCACAGCGACTTATATATAGCACAGGGAGGGATGAGCAATGTTATATGTGATCAAGAAAGACGGGACAAGAGAGGAGTTTAATCCGCAGAAGATCGTGGCTGCCGTGAACAAATCCGCAGAGCGTATTCTTTATACTTTTTCAGACGAGGAGAAGGATTTTATCTGCCGTTTTGCCCAGGAGCATGCGGATTCCCTTGGAAAGAATGAGATTGAGATCCAGGAGATGCACAATATCGTGGAGGGGGCTCTGGAGCGTGTGAATCCGGCAGTTGCCAAGAGCTACCGTGATTATCGGAATTACAAGCTGGATTTTATCCATATGATGGATGATGTCTATACCAAGAGTCAGGCGATCCGTTATATCGGTGATAAAAGTAATGCCAATACAGACAGCGCCCTTGTTGCCACGAAACGAAGCCTGATCTTTAATGAGCTGAACAAGGAACTCTATCGGAAGTTTTTTATGAACCGTAATGAGCTTCAGGCATGTAAGGACGGCTACATTTATATTCATGACCAGTCTGCACGTCTGGATACCATGAATTGCTGTCTGTTCGATGTGGCAGCTGTTTTAAGTGGCGGTTTTGAGATGGGTAATGTCTGGTATAACGAGCCGAAGACTCTGGATACAGCCTTTGATGTTATGGGGGATATCATTCTCAGTACAGCAGCACAGCAGTATGGTGGCTTTACAGTGCCGGAGGTTGATAAGATCCTGGCACCGTATGCAAAGAAGAGCTATGATAAATATATTTCCGAATTTATGAAATACTCGGACGAGAGCTGGAGTGGCCGTGAGGAGAGAGCTATTGAGTATGCTCTTGATAAGGTCCGCAGGGATTATGACCAGGGCTGGCAGGGAATTGAGTACAAGCTGAATACCGTCGGTTCTTCCAGAGGTGATTATCCGTTTGTTACGGTGACACTTGGTCTCGGAACCGAGCAGTTTGAGAAGATGTGTACGATTTCCCTTCTTGAGGTCCATCAGGGAGGACAGGGTAAGGCCGGACACAAGAAACCGGTACTTTTCCCGAAGATCGTATTCCTTTATGACAAAGAGATCCATGGTCCAGGAAAGTGCTGTGAGGATATTTTTGAGGCTGGTGTGGAGTGTTCCTCCAAAACCATGTATCCGGACTGGCTGTCTATGTCCGGCGCAGGCTATATTTCCAGTATGTACAGGAAATACAAGAAGGTCATCAGCCCGATGGGATGCCGTGCTTTCTTAAGTCCGTGGTATGAGCGTGGCGGTATGGAGCCGGCGGATGAGAATGATACGCCTGTTTTTGTGGGACGTTTTAACATTGGTGCGGTAAGCCTTCATCTTCCGATGATCCTTGCAAAGGCCAGAGCGGAGAGCAGAGATTTCTATGAGGTTCTGGATTTCTATCTGGAAATGATCCGTAACCTGCACATCCGCACTTACGAATATCTGGGACAGATGCGTGCATCCACCAACCCGCTTGCATACTGTGAAGGCGGTTTCTACGGCGGACATCTGAAACCGAATGAAAAGATTGGCAAGATCCTGAAGCCTATGACAGCTTCCTTCGGTATCACAGCGTTAAATGAGCTTCAGGAACTTTACAATGGCAAATCCATTGCCGAGGATGGGGCGTTTGCTCTGGAGGTCCTGAAATATATCAATGACAAGGTAAATCAGTACAAGAAGGAAGATGGTTATCTTTATGCGATCTACGGAACACCGGCAGAGAGTCTTTGTGGCCTGCAGGTAGAGCAGTTCCGTAAGATGTATGGAATCATTGAGGGCGTTTCTGACAGACCATATGTGAGCAACAGCTTCCACTGCCATGTAACAGAGGATGTAACTCCGATCGAGAAACAGGATCTGGAGGGACGTTTCTGGGAGCTCTGCAATGGCGGTAAGATTCAGTATGTACGTTATCCGATCGGCTACAATAAGGAAGCTATCCGTACACTGATCCGTAGAGCCATGGATCTGGGATATTATGAGGGAGTGAACCTTTCTCTTGCATACTGTGACGATTGTGGTCATGAGGAACTGGAGATGGATGTATGCCCTGTCTGCGGTTCCAGAAACCTGACCAAGATCGACCGTATGAACGGATATCTTTCCTACAGCCGTGTCCATGGAGATACCCGCCTGAATGAGGCGAAGATGGCTGAGATCGCTGAGCGAAAATCTATGTAAATGCTGGCTGTCCGATCAACTGTGGAACAGTGATCGGATGTGGAGCCAGACAGTATAAAAATATCCCGCAGAGCTGCCGGTAAGACCAGCAGCCGTCTGCGGGATATTTTTATGTAAAGTGAAGTTTTATAGTTCACTTTGTATTCTGAGTCCGTAAAATGATCATTTAATGATAGTTCCGGTCTTCTCACGGTAGCCGTCTTTTGCATGGGCCATGTCTGTGATGATGGTACGGCGTCCGGTTCCCTTCTCCACGAAGGAAACACCTGCTTCGATCTTAGGAAGCATGGAGCCTGCCGCAAACTGTTTGCCGGCAATATATTTCTTGGCATCTTCTGTGGAAATAGTATCCAGATAAGATTCGTGATCCGTATTATGGTCAAGGCTTACTTTCTCGACGCTTGTAAGGATCATCAGAGTGTCAGCGTTCAGTTCTTCTGCAAGAAGTCCTGCTGCCAGGTCTTTCTCGATGATGGCGCTGGCACCATTCAGCTGAGTTCCCTGCTCAAGAACCGGGATTCCGCCACCGCCTGCGGCAATGACGATCTGCTCTGCTGCAGAGAGGACCTTTACGGTTTCAATCTCTACGATCTTCTGTGGCTTCGGTGCTGCAAGGATACGTCTGTACTGACCCTCGCCCACCTTTGTGACAAAGTTTCCTTTTTCTTCTTCAGCCTCGGCCTCTTCTGCGTTAAGAACACGTCCAATGATCTTCTCCGGCTCTGCAAATGCTTCATCGTATGGATCGATGACAACCTGTGTCAGAACTGTGCTGACCGGTTTGTAGATCCCTCTGGAGATAAGCTCAGCACGGATGGCGTTCTGAAGGTCATAGCCGATATAACCCTGGCTCATGGCGGAACATACGGACATTGGTGCAAATGTATAATCAGGATGTGCCTTACCGAATTCATTCATTGCGGTGTGGATCATCCCTACCTGCGGACCGTTGCTGTGGGAGATCACTACGCGGGTTCCCTCCTCTACCAGATCTGCGATTACCTTCGCTGCGAGTTTTGTAGCTGTTTTTTGCTCTGGAAGTGTGGTGCCAAGTGCCCGGTGGCCTAATGCAACTACTACGGTTTTTTCGCTCATAGGAAATACCTCGTTTCTCTTAAAAATTGGAATGAAATCAGTTACTGTATTCAGTAACGAGTACATCGAAAACGATGCACGAGTATTATATTTTATTATAAAAGACCTATGTGGGAAATGCAATAGAAAATCGAGTGTTTTCCGAGACAGGAAAAACCGCCTGATCCAGTCAGACGGTTTGATTCCTACTATTTTTTGAGGGGGGAGATAGAGAGTGGTTTTTCATCTATCCAACACCTATTATATAGAGAAAATATGTTTAAAATATGTCGTTAATCTAAAAGAAATGGAAAATTTATAAAGAAAGTTTAAACAAACTTTATAATTTTTATATCCGGTTGCGCATGGTTTGAAAATGTGATACATTGAAAAAGTCTTGATCCTGCATTCTGCGGGATCTGTTCACGCATCGTTTCGATGCAGAAATCCATTTTATTTTATCGAAAAAAATATTGATCATGCACCATTTGCCGGGGAGGGATGCCTTTGTCTGTGGAAAAGTAAGCTTCTGTAAAAAAAACATGTGTATAAGAAATGCCAGATCAGGCAGAAATGAGGAAGAGCCATGAAAAACAGAATATGGAAACAGATGAAGAAAGCCGGAATTGTGACAGTGCTGGCAGGAGCCATGCTGGGAGGAACAATAGAACCGAAGCTGACTCTGGGAGCAGATTTTTTGCCGGGACAGGCACCGTTTATCGATCAGAGTGTGTTCTGGAAAGACATAGAATCCGGACAGGCGGAGCTTGGGATCCGGATTCGCGGCCTGAATGAATGGCTGTCCGGGAGAAGGTTTTCGGAGGATAAGGAGAAAAATGAGAAGTGGGACGATGAACTTCAGAAGATTGAAGATTCATCGGTGGAGCAGGAAGAAGAGATAGAACCGGAGCTGCCGGAGGATGACTTGCAGCAGGAAGAAGAGCCGGAGCAGGAGCTGCCAGAGGATGATTGGCAGCAGGAAAAGGAGCCAGAACAGGAACTTCCAAAGGATGAGGATGACTTGCAGCAGGAAGAGAAGGCAGAACAGGAATTGCCGGTGGATAAGGTTGTGGAAGGAATCGGAATAGAAATGGAGGAAGCATATGAGCACGTGGAGCAGCTGGCATCCGGGGAAACAGTACAGCCGGAGGATGAAGAGCAGGAGAAAACGGGTCCGCTCACACCGGAAGGAACGGCGTCCGGAGAAGAAAATTTAGGTGACGAAGAGGAATATGAGTCTGAGGAGATTCAAAAACTGACGCTGGTCACGTATATTTCGGAGTATTTTGTTCCGGAAACGGATTCTGTCCCGAAAAATATGGCTGCACAGCAGATTTCTGTAAGGAGCCAGAGCGGTGAAGCTACAGAGATCACAAAGCTGGAAAGCGTGCTGAACGTGGAGAAGAACGGGCAGGATGAGATCTTTTTCCGTATCCCGCTGATCCTGCGGCAGGAATACCGTTTTCCGGCAGAGAAAAGCAGTTATCCTGTGACTCAGGAGGAACCGCTTCGGAAGGACTGTACCGGTGCGGGAACTTTTCTCATGACAGAAGAAAACGGGGAAGAGCTGGTGATCGCAGAGGGAATCTCGCCTATGCTGGACGTGGAGGCTGCTGAGGCTGATATGGAATTGTCGGTAATTGCACAGAATAAAAAAATGAAAGCAGGGCAGACCATCCGTTATCAGGTAGAGATAGCCAATACCGGAAAGCTGGATCTTGCAGATATCCGTCTGACCAGCAGCCTTTCCTGCCCTAAGATCCGGCAGCTGTGGGAAGATGCAGAAGGTCTTCTAACAGAAGGGGCTGTGGCGGAATTTGCAGAATTAAAAGCCGGAGAGAGCAGGAGCTTTTATGTACAGGCGCCGCTTCTGGATGAACAGGAAAAAGATCTGGAGCACCAGGTGGAAGCAGAGGCCAGGGTGAAGGACAGAGCGGATGAAGTGATCCGGAAGAACGCCTCCACTATAAATGGTCTGGAGGCACTGAAGGCGGATCTTTCTGTAAAGAAAACTGCAGACAAAGAAACCGCTGCACCGGGTGAGACTGTGACCTATCAGATCTGTATCGTGAATACCGGTGAAAAAACGCTTCATTCGGTTGTGGGAACGGAGCGCTTTCAGGCAGCAGGGATCCATGCACAGTTTCTGGAGCAGGAAGGTGTAACGCTCAACAGCAGCCGTACAAAGGCAATGATCCAACAGATCCCGCCGGGAGAGGCAGTTTCTCTTCAGGCTGTGGTGAAGATCCCGGGAAAAACAGCGGATCAGAAGCTTTTTAACCAGGTGACGGTCACAAGCCAGGAAACCGGAGAGCGATTGATGGAGGCCTCCGCTTCTGTCATGGTAAAAGGAGAGGTGGCTATTACGCCGGAAGAAGGGCTGCCTTTGCAGGGAGATGACCAGGGTCCGGCTTCCGGTCAGATACAGATGGCAAGAACTGCGTCCACACATCCGAAGACCGGAGATGATACCAGGAGGGATTTGTGGACGCTTCTGGCAGTGACAGCTTTGGTGACTGTGCTGGGCGGCATCTGGCTCCGGAAAAAATATGCGGATATTTATGGAAAAAGCTGATGTTACTGAGAACGGAGTGAACAGTAACAAGCTGATATTTTACGAGGCGACCGTACCTCAAAGAAACGTTGAAAACAGGGGGGAGGTGTGCTATTCTATATGGTATGTACAGAAAATAAGAACAGTATATTTCCCGCCTCCGGTGTGCTGCCCGTCAGACCGGAAAAAGGGAAGATGGAGGAGAAAAATGAATCTTTTATCCTTATTGGAACATCTTGAATACAAATGCCTTCAGGGAAGTAGAGAGCAGGAGGTTTCTTCTGTTGTATATGATTCCCGCAAAGTAGAAGAAGGGAGCCTTTTTATCTGCATCAGAGGTGCGGTCGTGGATGGACATAAATTTATACCTGATGTTGTGGCAAAGGGTGCGAAGACACTCATCGTGGAAGAAGCGGTGGAGGCACCGGAGGATGTGACAGTGATCCAGGTAGAGGATACCCGTTACGCCATGGCCTTTATTTCAGCAGCATGGTTCGGACATCCGGCAGAAAAGCTCAAAACCATCGGTATCACCGGAACCAAAGGAAAAACAACTACAACCTATATGGTGAAATCGATCCTTGAGAATGCCGGATATAAGGTTGGTCTGATCGGAACCATCGAGGCTGTTATCGGGGAGAAGCATATCCCGGCAGCCAACACGACACCGGAATCCTATATGGTACAGAAATATTTTCATGATATGGTAGAAGCAGGCTGCGATGCGGTCGTTATGGAGGTTTCCTCACAGGGACTGATGCTTCACAGAACCCAGGGATTTGTGTTTGATTTTGGAATTTTCACAAATATTGAACCAGATCATATCGGACCGAATGAGCACAAGGACTTTGATGATTATCTGCACTGCAAATCCATGCTTCTCAAACAGTGTAAGGTTGGTATCGTAAATCGTGACGATGAACACTTTGACCGCATTATCGAAGGCCACACCTGTAAACTTGAAACCTATGGATTTTCCGAAAAAGCAGATCTCCGTGCAGAGGGCGCCAGACTCGTAGGAAGAAAGGGCTATCTGGGAATTTCCTATCATGTTAAGGGACTTATGGATTTTCCTGTGGAGATCGATATTCCAGGTAAGTTCAGCATTTACAATTCTCTGACTGCCATTGCCATCTGCCGCCATTTTAAGGTATCCGAGGAGAATATCATCAAAGCTCTGAAGGTGGCCAGGGTCAAAGGCCGTATTGAGATGATCAAGGTATCTGACGAATTCACACTGATGATCGATTACGCACATAATGCCATGGCGCTGGAGAGCCTTCTCGGAACACTGAAGGAATATGATCCGCACAGACTGGTATGCCTGTTTGGCTGTGGCGGAAACCGTTCCAAGCTGCGCCGTTATGAAATGGGTGAGGTTTCAGGAAAGATGGCAGATCTGACCATCATTACTTCAGATAATCCGCGAGATGAGGATCCACAGGCCATCATCGATGATATCAAGATCGGAATGGCAAAAACAGATGGAAAATATGTAGAGATCCCGGATCGTAAAGAGGCGATCGCCTACGCGATCCATCACGGTGAGCCGGGAGATATCATCGTCCTTGCCGGAAAGGGCCATGAGGATTATCAGGAGATCAAGGGTAAGAAATATCCCATGGATGAGCGTGTACTGATCCGGGAGATCCTGGAAGAAGATCAGAAAGCGTAAATGGATGATCTATGCAGATGTGATCATTGATATTTCTCATGAAAAGCTGGACCGGGATTTTCAGTATCGTGTACCTGAGGAGCTGGTGCAGGCAATAAAACCCGGAGTTGTGGTCACAGTGCCCTTCGGAAAGGGAAATACCCTTCGGAAAGGCTATGTGACCGGAATCTCCGGAACGGCAAAATATGATGCGTCAAAGCTCAAGGAGATCCGGGGAGTGTCCACAGACAGTGAGACAACAGAATCCCGGCTGATCGCACTTGCGGCCTGGATGAAGGAGACCTATGGCTCCACCATGATCCAGGCACTGAAAACAGTTCTGCCTGTAAAAGACAAGGTCCGTGCAAAAGAGAAAAGACTGATCCTTTTTACAGGGAAAAAGGAAGAGGGGCAGGCACTTCTTGGCAAGCTGGAAGGCAGCCGCTTTAAAGCACGTGAGCGGTTCCTTCGGGCAATCCTGGAGGCCGGGAGCCTGGATTATACCTATGCCTCCAAAGAGCTTGGAGCCGGCATTTCCGTTCTTGATTTTTTTGAGAAAAAAGGTCTGATAACTATTGAAAGTCAGGAAATGTATCGCATTCCCGAGGGGCTCGGCCTGGTGAAGGAGAACATGGAACTGAGTCTGAACCAGGAACAGCTTTTGGCGGCAGAGCAGATCTTTCGGGAATGGCAGGAGCCGGACCCAAGGCCTGCACTTCTTTTCGGAGTGACCGGAAGTGGAAAGACCCAGGTTTATATGCGCCTGATCCAGAAGGTACTGGAGGAGGGAAAACAGGCAATCGTGCTGATCCCTGAGATCGCGCTTACTTATCAGACAGTCAGGCGCTTTTATGCCATGTTCGGAGATAAGGTTTCGGTTCTGAACTCCAGACTTTCCCAGGGAGAACGTTATGATCAGTTCAAAAGAGCAAAACGTGGTGAGATCCAGGTGATGGTAGGACCCAGATCTGCACTGTTCACACCGTTTTCAGATCTGGGACTGATCGTTATCGACGAAGAGCATGAACCCACCTACAAAAGTGAGAATACGCCAAGGTACCATGCACGTGAGACTGCCATTGAGAGGGCACGAATGGAACATGCCCGTGTGGTCATGGGATCAGCCACTCCGTCATTGGAAGCCTACAGTCATGCCTGTGACGGAGAATATCTTCTGGTAAAGTTAAACGCACGTTATGAGGAAAGGCCTCTTCCACAGGTATCGATCGTGGATCTTCGGGAAGAATTAAAGAAAGGAAACCGCTCGGTACTGAGTCTGGAGCTGAAGAGGGATCTGGAGCAGGTCCTTGAAAGAAGAGAACAGGCCATGCTGTTTCTGAACCGGAGAGGATATGCGGGCTTTGTTTCCTGCAGAGCTTGCGGTCATGTTATGAAATGTCCCCACTGTGATGTATCTCTAAGTGAACACAATGGCAATCGTCTAATCTGTCATTATTGCGGCTATGAGACTGTGAAACCGGAAATCTGTCCGTCCTGTGGTTCACCGCACATTGGTGGATTTAAGGCAGGAACCCAGCAGATCGAGAAGGTCATTGAAAAAGAATTCCCGAAAGCTAGGGTACTTCGAATGGATTTTGATACCACAAGGACCAAGGACAGCTATGAGAAGATCCTGGCTTCTTTTGCAAAGCATGAGGCAGATATTCTGGTGGGAACCCAGATGATCGTCAAGGGACATGATTTTCCGAATGTGACTCTGGTAGGAGTGATCGCAGCAGATCTTTCGCTGAATATGGATGACTATCACTGCGGGGAGCGTACATTCCAGCTTCTGACTCAGGCAGTTGGACGTTCCGGCAGAGGGAATCGGCCGGGGCAGGCGGTGATCCAGACATATCAGCCGGAGCATTACAGTATCCAGGCTGCAGCTGTTCAGGATTATAAGAAATTTTATAAAGAAGAAATGGGGTATCGGATGCTTCTGGACTATCCGCCGGCAGCCCATATGATGACTGTTTTTGGCGCCTGCCAGGATGAAGAACTTCTGAAAAATGCCATGTATTATATAGAAGTTTTTATCCGCAGGGTAAGTCCGAAGGAAGAGCTTCACATGATCGGACCTGCAGCTGCATCGGTAGGTAAGGTAAAGGATGTTTATCGTCAGGTGATCCATCTGAAGCACAGGGATATCTGCTTTCTCACAGCAGTCAGAGAGAAGCTGGAGAAATATATAGAGATAAATTCCGGATTCCGGAAAATATACATTCAATTTGATATGAATTAAAGGAGAAGAAAAATGGCACTTAGAACAATCCGTGTACAGGGGGATTCTGTACTGACAAAAAAATCCCGGACAGTAGACAAAATGACACCGAGGATCGGGGAACTGATCACAGATATGCTGGATACCATGTATGATGCAATGGGTGTTGGCCTCGCTGCACCACAGGTAGGAATCCTGAAACGTATCGTTGTCATCGATGTAGGTGAGGGCCCGATCGTGCTGATCAATCCGGAGATCCTTGAGACAAGCGGCGAGCAGACCGGTGACGAGGGATGCCTGAGCGTTCCGGGAATGGCAGGACAGGTAACACGTCCGAACTATGTGAAGGTAAAAGCACTTGATGTAAATATGAACGAACAGATCTACGAGGGAGAGGGCCTTCTGGCAAGAGCATTCTGTCATGAGATTGACCATCTGGATGGAAAAATGTATACAGAACTTGTGGAGGGAGAACTTCACAAGGTAACTTATGATGAAGAAGACTAAAGGCGGGATACTATGAAGATTATTTATATGGGAACTCCGGACTTTGCGGTGGCGCCTCTTGTAGCACTGGCAGAGAACGGATATGAAGTGGAGGCTGTGATCACACAGCCGGACAAACCGAAGGGCAGAGGCAAAACTATGATGCCTACTCCTGTAAAAGAAGAAGCACTGAAACACGGGATCCCGGTACTGCAGCCGGTGAAGGTAAGAGATCCTGAATTTGTGGAAGAACTGAAAAATCTTGCACCGGACATCATCATTGTTGCGGCATTCGGGCAGATCATTCCAAAGAGCATCCTGGATATGCCGAGATTCGGATGTATCAATATCCATGCGTCTCTGCTTCCTAAATATCGTGGAGCTGCACCGATCCAGCAGGCGGTGATCGACGGTGAAAAAGAATCCGGCGTTACTATTATGCAGATGGGAACCGGTCTGGATACCGGTGATATGATTTCCAGGATCGTGGTTCCGCTTGCCAAAGATGAGACAGGTGGAAGCTTGTTTGATAAGCTCGCACAGGCAGGTGCAGAGCTTCTGGTACAGACTTTACCGTCCATTTTTGACGGAACTGCAACCCGCGAGAAACAGCCGGAGGAGAGTCCAACACCATATGCTGCCATGATCTCAAAAAAAATGGGGCTTCTGGATTTCAGCAAAAATGCGGAAGAACTGGAGCGTCTGGTAAGAGGCCTTGATCCATGGCCAAGCGCTTTTACCTTTATCAATGGAAAAACATTGAAGGTCTGGAAGAGCTCTGTTCTGGAAAAACAGGCACAGGAAGCACCGGGAACTGTGATAGCCGCTGACAAAGGAGGAATCCAGGTAGCATGCGGCCAGAAGGTACTCGTGCTTCATGAAGTGCAGCTGGAAGGCAAAAAACGCATGGAAGCGGATGCGTTCCTTCGGGGATATCAGTTGAAACCAGGAGACATGTTCAGAGATTCCAGGGAGTGATGAGTTATGTACGGATATGGTTATTACGGATGGGGAATGGACCCCACGATTCTTTTGCTCGTGATCGGAATGCTTCTTTCTCTTGCGGCATCTGCGAAGCTGCGCAGTACCTTTGCAGTCTATAAAAAGGTCCGGAGTCATTCAGGTATCACCGGTGCGGAAGCTGCACAGAGGATCCTGAGAGCGGCTGGGATCACAGATGTACAGGTGGTTCCGATCCGCGGAAGTCTTACGGATCACTATGATCCGAGAACGAAAACGGTTTCCCTTTCAGAAGATATTTATGGAAGAAATTCTCTGGCGGCTGTGGGGGTGGCAGCACATGAATGTGGCCATGCAATCCAGGATGCGATCAATTATGCACCACTGAATATCCGTTCAGCCATTGTACCTGCCGCAAATATTGGTTCCCAGCTTTCATGGCCGCTGTTTATTGCAGGACTGATCTTTTCCATTGATCCGCTGGTAACTCTGGGAATTGTTTTGTTTTCACTGGCAGTACTGTTTCAGCTGGTGACACTTCCGGTTGAGATCAATGCGTCTTCCAGAGCGCTTAAAATGCTGGAAAGTACAGGTATCTTAGGTGTAGATGAAAAAAAGGGTGCAAGAAAAGTACTTACAGCGGCAGCGCTTACCTATGTAGCAGCTCTGGCGGCATCTATTCTGCAGCTTCTGAGACTGATTATCCTTGCAGGAGGTAGAGATCGTGATTAGCAGCGGAGTAAATACCAGAGAACTGATCCTTGAGATCCTGTTACAGATTGAGGAGGAGGGTGAGCACAGCCATATTGCGATCCGGAATGCGCTTTCCAAATATCAGTTTCTTCCGAAACAGGAACGTAGCTTTATTACAAGAGTATGTGAGGGAACCCTGGAATACAGGATCTATATTGATTATGTCATCGATTCTTTTTCCAAGGTTTCTGTAAACAAGATGAAACCGCAGATCCGTGAGATCCTGAGAAGTGCGGTATATCAGCTGAAATTTATGGACAGTGTTCCGGACAGTGCAGTATGCAATGAAGCGGTAAAGCTGGCACAGCGAAAAGGCTTTTATAATCTAAAGCCCTTTGTCAACGGGGTGCTCCGTACGATCGCAAGAGAGATCGGTGATCTGGAGCTTCCTTCCAGGGAAGAAAACGAAGTCCTTTATCTTTCTGTGAAATATTCCATGCCGGAATATCTGGTAGAAAAATGGAAAGCAGCCTACGGAGTGAAGACTACGGAGAAGATCCTGGAGGATTTTCTGACAGAAAGACCGATCACAGTACGGTGCCGTACTCATAAGGCGTCTCTGAGAGAGATCGTCACCAGTTTGAAGTCTCAGGGAGTGACAGTAGAACAGGCTCCTTATCTTCCCTATGCACTGAAGATTTCCGATTACAATCATATTTTGACACTTGAGACCTTCCTTCAGGGAAAGATCCTGGTGCAGGATGTAAGCTCTATGCTTGTAGCGGAAGCTGCAAGTCCGAAAAAAGGTGACCATATCATCGACATGTGCGCTGCACCAGGTGGAAAAAGCATCCATGCGGCAGACAAAATGGGGGATTACGGAAATGTGGATGCCAGAGATGTAAGTCAGTATAAGGCAGATCTTATCAAAGAAAACATCCACAGGACCGGAGTGATCAATGTGGAAGCCAGAGTTCAGGATGCAACGGTATATGATCCGGATTCCGAACAGGCTGCGGATATTGTGATCGCGGATGTACCGTGCTCCGGTTATGGAGTTATCGGCAAGAAACCGGAAATCAAATACCGGGCAACTCCGCAGAAACAGGAAGAGATCGTAATGCTCCAGAGAATGATCCTGGATAAGGCTGCAAAGTATGTGAAACCGGATGGAACGCTGATCTTCAGCACATGTACCATTGCCCGGGAAGAAAACGAAGAAAATGTATTATGGTTTTTAAAGAATTATCCGTACCGGCTGGAAAGCCTGGATCCGTATATTCCGGAGGAACTGCACTGTAAATCCACGAAGCTTGGCTATCTGCAGCTTCTGCCGGGAATACATAAGACAGATGGATTCTTTATTGCCAGATTCAGAAGGAAATAGCAGAAAATGACAGATGTAAAATCCATGACCATGGAGGAATTGAAGGAATTCATGACAAAGATCGGTGAAAAGCCTTTCCGGGCGAAACAGATCTATGCATGGCTTCACCAGCAGCTGGTTACCTCCTGGGATGAAATGACAAATCTTTCCAAAAGCCTCAGGGAAAAGCTTTCGGCTTATCCGATCACAGCACTGACCCAGGCAGATGTAAGGATCTCAAAAATTGACGGAACCAGAAAATATCTGTTCCAGCTGGAAGATGGAAATGTGATCGAGAGTGTTCTCATGCGGTATCACCACGGAAATTCTGTGTGCATTTCTTCTCAGGTGGGCTGCCGTATGGGATGCAGATTCTGTGCATCTACCATCGGAGGACTGACCAGATGCCTGAAACCGTCCGAGATGCTGGATCAGATTTACCGTATCCAGGCAGATACCGGTGAACGTGTGGCCAATGTAGTTGTGATGGGAACCGGTGAGCCGATGGATAATTATGACAATCTTGTCCGTTTTGTCCGGATCCTTACCGACGAAAACGGTCTTGGGATCAGTCAGAGAAATGTGACGGTTTCTACCTGTGGGATCGTGCCGAAGATGTATGATCTGGCTGAAGAAAAGCTTCAGATCACTCTGGCACTTTCCCTTCATGCTCCAAATGATGAAAAACGACAGGAACTGATGCCGATCGCGAATAAGTATTCCATGGATGAGGTTCTGGATGCTTGCAGAAATTATTTTGACAAAACAGGCCGAAGGATCACCTTTGAGTACAGTCTTGTAGCCGGCGTCAACGACAGTGAAGAAGATGCGAGACAGCTGGCAGGCCGTATAAAAGGCATCAATTGCCATGTAAATCTGATTCCGGTCAATCCCATCAAGGAACGCTCCTATGTGAGGTCTACTCGACAGGCTGTGGAGAATTTCAAAATAAAACTTGAAA
>OLND01001866.1_pt1 | contig 20437 bp, 18 predicted proteins | sample 1672031 | NCBI WGS metagenome assembly OLND01 (sample SAMEA3136638, study PRJEB25190) | human gut metagenome | biome: human gut; feature: human-associated habitat; material: faeces | place: Austria | collected 2013 | reverse complement strand
TCCAAGTCAGCGAAAATGGGCGCAAGCGGTGATCGACGTTTTGCCAAGCGGACAGAGTCTGCAGCTGGGCGGCTTGAACAGCGCGCACTGGCCGGGGCTGCCGCCGATCTCCCTGACCTTGATCGTGCTCGTTAACGGCGCAGGCTTGATCCGATTCCGGCGCAAGGATATTAAATAAGGATATTGAATAGGAAAACGAATCAGAAAGATTCAGGGGCAGGAATCACGCGCAGTCCGGCAGGTTAAAAGAAGCCTGCCGGTTTTCCAGTTTACAAGAGAGGAGCGAAAAGAATGCAGGAGTGGCTTTGCGGTCTGACCGCGGTCCTGACCATAATCACTGTCGGACTGGCGGTCAAGCTGTTTTTGATGAAAAAAAGCCTGCGCGAAATCCGGCAGGGCTTGGATGAACGGCTGAACCAGGAAACGAACACCTTGCTGGACACCGCCAGCCGGGATCGGGATCTTCTCGCGCTGCGGGAAGCGCTGAACGATCAGCTGCGGAAATTGCGGGAACAGCGTTATCAACAGGGCGATCAACAGCTTAAACAGAGCCTTACTCAGATCACGCATGATCTGCGTACGCCGCTGACCGCAATCTGCGGATATTTACAGCTGGCGGAGGCGGAGCCGGCCAGTCCGCGGTTAAAGCAGATACTTGCGATTTTGTCAGAGCGGGCGCAGACGTTAAAGCAGCTCAGCGAACAGCTGTTTCATTATTCTGTCGCCGTTTGCGATCCGCCCAAGGCTGTCCGCCAGCTTATCGATCTGCGGGCAGCGCTGGAGAAAAATCTCGCCGCCGTGGTCGGCTTCTTTGAGAAGCAAGGCCTTTGTCCGCAGATCGCGATGCCGGATGTCCCGGTGCAGCGGACGCTGGATCCCAAGGCGCTGGACCGGATTCTGCAGAATTTACTCGATAACGCTGTGAAATACGGCGGATCAGAACTGACGGTGAAGCTTCATGCCGAAGGCCGGATGGAATGGATTAATTCGGCCGGATCCTTACGCCCCGTTGACGTTGAAAAACTGTTTGACTGGTACTATACGGTGAATACCGGAAAGCAGGCGACGGGATTGGGATTAACGATTGCTAAAGGACTGGCTGAGCAGCAGGGCGGCACCCTGCAGGGCGAACTGCGCGGGGGACATTTGATTCTGACGCTGTCTTTTCCTCCGGAACGGGGTGAACTGAAATAAACGATCTGGAAAATCATCCGGACAGTTTATGAAGGAGTCATAAAGAAAAAAGGCTGCAACGTTAAAGTTTTACCTTTCACGTTACAGTCTTTCTCTTTGTTTTCCGACTATAAACCGTTGTAATATTCGACCGCAAACTGAACGGCTTTGACCAGTCCGTTGGACGTCAGAGTCGCTCCGGCAACCGCGTCGACGGAATCCAGCGCGTCCTGATTGTCGATCAGCTTCTGAATGAATTCTGAACCTTCCGCGGTTAACAGGCCGCCGACGGTGTCGGTTTCCTGGTCGTCGCGGACGGTGATCGCCGTGATTTTCTTCGTGCTGTCGTCGAAGCTGACATGCGTTTCAATTTCTCCGGCATAGCCCTGCGTCACGACTTCTACTTTGGTGACACCCTCAGCGGTGCTGTGGGTGGTGACGCCTTCAAACAATTCGCCGTGGATCGCCATGTAGACCATCCGCTGGAAATCGCCGACAAACGCGATGGTCGCGCCGGTGATTGTGTCGCGTTCCTCGATCGGCTCGCTCTGCTGGTTGACCGTTTTGAACATTTCGTAGACGTCTTCCAGCGTCATGTTGTTAGCCAAGATGTAATCCGCGATCGCGTCGATCTGTTCGCCATAGCTGCGTCCGCCGTTGAAGCCGGCAAAGGAAACGCGCTTTGTGCCTTCGACGAACGCGCCGTCTTTATAGAGATCAAAAATCGCAAGCAGATCCTTCAGCGGCGTGTCTACCGTCAGCTGGATCTTGGCTTCGTTGGCCAGATATTGATAAATCATCAGCGAATCTTCCATGCTCAGCTGTTCGCCGGTGTAGTTGGTGATCGTCAGATCCTTAAACGTCGAAGCTTCGGTCAGATCCTTGCAGACAGCGGTGATCATGTACTGTCCGAATTTCGTTTCGTAACCGTTGATCCCCAGGTTTGTTAATTCAAAACCATCGCCGACTTTGGTTACGGCTGCGTCGGAGACGTTCATCAGATAGCCCATGATGTCTTTCTTGGAGTATTCTCCTTCCAGACCCTTGTTGCGGATGATGTCGAAGTTCAGCTCGGTGATGATACCGTCGGTCGTTTTGCCTTCAAAGATAAACGTATCGTTCTTCGGCTTGCCGGCCGAGGTGGTGCCGACCATTTCATATTCGGCGGAAAAGCTTTCGACCACAGGAGCGGTAGATTCCTCTGGCGTCGGCGTTGGCGTATCCTCCTTCGGCGTTGAAGCGCAGGCTGTCAGGCCCATGGCCATGGCGCAGGCAGCCAGGATCGCGAGCAGTTTTTTCATTTCTTAAATCCTCCCTTTGTTTAACTTTTATCATATTTGAAAAATAAAAACAACTTGTTAGCGGATGAACGAACTATTCTGAAGCAGGAACATAAATTTCTGGTTTAAAAGCTTAAACCGCGGGACCATCGTTTCCAGAATTTGTGATGACTCTTTATCAACGGTTTGTCCAGGCGAAGCGGAAACGCAAGGATCAGGTGAAATTGATGAATTAAAAAAGATCCTGCACTTCAGGCAGGATCCAGGTAAAAGGGAGGGGATTATTGGCCGTGACTGATTTTAAGGAGAGAAGCAGTGAGAGGATGAGCAGGAAAATTGGAAATTATTCTGTCAGCGTGGTCGGATAGGAGGAAATTGCGCCTTTCTGCTGGATGCTGGCGGCGCAGAAAGCGGCGCTGGCCCGGAGGTAGCAGCGCAGCTGTTCTGGGGAACAGGCAGTCAGATCGCTGACCTGATCGCGGGCGCATTGATAGAGGAAGGAGCCGATAAAACCATCTCCCGCGCCGGTTGTGTCCAGCGCTTCTACGGATAAGGAAGGTTCGTAAATCTCCGCGCCGCGCGTCAGCGCATAAGCGCCCCGGCTGCCGCAGGTATACAGCACCAGCTGCGTCCGCTCGGTAAACAGGAACGCTTTCGCTTCCCGCAGATCAGTCGTCCCCGTGATGAATTCCAGTTCTTCGTCAGAAATCTTGATGATCTCCGCCTGCGGCAGAAATTCCCGCACCGCTTTCCGGCAGGCTTGGGCATCGGGCCACAAGGGCAGGCGGATGTTCGGATCGAAGCTGATCAGCGCGCCCTGTTCGCGAGCCATCGCGATGGCCTGCCTGTGAGCCTGACGCATTGGAAAATCGCCCAGGCTGACGCTGCAGAAATGCAGGAAGCCGCAATTCTGGAAGCCTTCTTTCCGGAGCTGGTCCGGCCGCATCAACATGTCTGCGCTAGGTTTGCGGTAGAAGCTGAATTCCCGGTTGCCATCCGCTTGCAGAGCGACGAAGGCCAGCGAGGTGTTGGCCGCGGATGTCCGCTCGATCATCGTCGTATCGACGCCATAAGTTTTTAATTCGCTGATGATTTTATCGCCGAAGCCGTCCTGACCCAGCTGCGTGATCATCGCACTGGTTCCGCCCAGGCGGGCAAACGCGCCGCAGACGTTGCACGGTGCGCCTCCGACATGCGGCTCAAACGAAGTCACGTCCTGAAGCCGGCCGGTCCGGGCGGGGATGAAGTCGATCAGCGCTTCGCCGATCGCGATGAGTTTTTTCATTCGGAATCCCTGCTTTCTATTTCAATTCGCGGCGCCTGATACAGCGTGAAGTCACAGCTGGCGGCGACATTGCGGACGGAACCGTCAAAGAAACAGCGCGAGGTCAGGCTGACATCGCCGTCATTGATGAAAATTTCAACACTGGAGACGTCCAGATACAATTCCAGACTGTCCAGTTTGTCCAGCTCGACGTGCCGCTGGGTCCGGCCAGCGCCGCATTGCGAACAATCCAGAGTCAGTAAGCCGTTTTCATAAACAAGTTTCAGACCGTCGATCACAAACTTGAATGCTGCCGCGATTCCGAGACCTGCAAATACAGTCGATGCATTTGCTCCGCCCTCTTCTCCTGCCAGAAGTACGTCTGCACAAGCAGTTCCCTCTGGGTAAAGCAGTGTCTCATGCTCTTTTACGATCAGCGCATTACGAAGTGGTACCATGAAGAGTACTCCAAGGACTCCACCACACAGTGCGATCAGTGTAATCTCTACAAGACTTGGCATATCGCACAGGCCCTCTTCTGCCCAAAGGAACAGAGCCGGCATTGTAAAGATGGCTCCTGCTGCCAGAGACTCTCCGGCGGAACCGATTGTCTGAACCATGTTGCTTTCCAGAATGGAATTACGCTTCATGATCACGCGGATCACTCCCATAGAGATAACTGCTGCCGGAATAGACGCAGATACAGTCATACCTACACGAAGTCCTAAATATGCGTTTGCTGCACCAAAAATTACAGCCAGAAGCATTCCCATTACAATGGAAGTTACCGTAAGCTCCGGCATAACCCTATCGGCCGGGATATACGGTTTAAACTCATTCTTTTCGTTCATTTCCCTCTCACCTTTCTTCTTGAGTTTACACGCCCTTCCATGAGCGTGCTTTCTTTATTATACCTAAATAATGCATATAACTCAAGCTTATATTACACTTCTACTTGTGCAATTTTATACATATATTAGTATAATTTTCCAATTATTCTATTAAAAGTACAAAAAAAGCACCGATGAATCATATGTTATCTGATTAATCAGTGCTTTCTTGTTAATTGTCTAATGACATTAATCCTTGATTGATGTATTTTATTCTTTCGTTATATTTATTTTCAATCTCCGATAGATTCATTTTATTCTTAATTATCTGTTTTCTGGATACAGTTATCTACCAGCCAGTCTTTTACCAGATCTGTGAGCATTGCCTCTTTTAAAGTATCTTTTGAATATGCCTCTTCCATGGCGTCACCATCTTCGAATCCATATGTCTTAGCATACTCTTTTAACATCTTCTTGTATGTCTTGTCATCTAATTTAATCTTCTCTTTGTCTGCAATAGCCTCAGCGATCATAGTCTGCTTCTCAGACTCCTGAGCTGCCTCTTCCACTTTCTGCTCAAAACTCTCTACTGTATACTGGCCAGAAGATGTAATGTAAGTCTCATAATCAGTTCCCTGACTCTCTGCGTAAGACTTGTAAGAATCAATCAGAGAATTCTTCATCTCGTCAATCTTCTCCTGCTGTTTCTTAGAGTACTTCTGAACAGTTGTGTTATCTACGACTGCCTGCCATGCCTCTGATTTCAAAGTACTATCATAGTCTTCCTGCTTCTGATCTTCCAGTGTCTTTTTAATCTCTTTCTTATATTCTTTTACAGTCTTAGAACTTTTAGAATTATTCTCAACCCACTCGTCTGTCAGTTCCGGTACATTCTGCTCTGAGATAGAATTTACAGTAATCGTAAACTGACATGCTTTTCCTGCAAGATCTGTTGACTTATAATCGTCTGGGAATTTTCCGTCCCATACAAACGTCTCTCCCACATTATGTCCGATAATGCTGTCTTCAAATCCATCGATCATCTTTCCAGAACCCAGTTCCAGTGAATAGCTATCAGAAGAGCCTCCGTCAAATGCTTTTCCGTCAATGGTTCCTGCAAATGCGATATCTACAGTATCTCCCTTCTGTGCTGCGCGGTCTGTCACTTCTGTTGTCGTTGCAGAGCTTGTAAGCTGAGACTGAATATACTGTTCTACATCGTCATCTGTCACTTTTTCCGGTTTAGCTACTGCGCTTACTTCTACGCCTTTATACTGTGTGATTTTCAGATTGTCTGTCTCTAATCCTTTACTTGCCTGGCATCCCACAAGAATCATGGAAGCTGCAAGTGTTGCACAGAAAAGTGCTGCTAATCTCTTCTTCATCTTCTTACCCCTTTAAAACTTCGTTTTATAATTTAAAATTACTTTTCACGCTCGAAAAAACGCTACTTTTAGTTATAACACATTTCCCAAATGTTGCAAATACTTTTCACATATATTTCATAATTGCACGCGCAGTAACTGACGTTTTTCCTTGCACTTCCACTTAAAGAATGATACAATGGGATTTGTGTAAATGACATTAGATAAATATAGGAGGGTTACTCGTGAGTACATTATCGATTGTTTTACTGGTAATTTTAGTCGTACTGATAATCGCTTGTGTTGTGCTGTATTTTCTGGGTAAGAAAGCCGAAAAAAAACAGGCTGAACAGCAGGAGCAGTTAGATGCTGTTGCACAGACAGTATCTATGCTGATCATCGATAAGGGCAAGATGAAGTTAAAGGATTCTGGTCTTCCACAGATTGTCATCGACAATACTCCAAAGTATCTCCGCCGTTCTAAAGTTCCGGTTGTCAAGGCGAAAGTCGGACCGAGAATTATGACACTGATGTGTGATGCTCAGATTTATCCGCTCATTCCTGTTAAAAAAGAAGTAAAAGCAACAGTAAGCGGTATCTACATTACCGGCGTTAAGGGCGTGCGTGGTGCACTGGAGACACCAGAGAAGAAAAAAGGATTTTTTGCCAGATTTAAAAAAGATAAAAAATAAAGCATAGAAAATAAAATCCAAAAAAAGAGGCTGTTTTTCACAGCCCCTTTTTTATACTCATTTTTTTATCCTTCTTATTCATTCGCTTCTATCAAAATGCGGATATCGCAGTCTGCGGCCTTGTCTCCATTAATATCCAGAGAATATCTGACTTGAAGTTCGATGCGCTCCTCTTCAATCTGTATATCCATACCTTTCGTATATGTGCCAAGAAGCAAATCTCCGTATGGAGTCTGATATGGAGTCACATTAATCTTATCGGTCTCAAATACCATATGCGAATTAGTAATTCCGCTTTTTGTAATATCTAAAAGCCTTCCTTCATCAATTTTGATCCGATTCTTGATCGTCCCCGGAATTCCCTCTACGATCTCATCATAAACTATGTAATGTTTCCCATTTTTCAGATAATAGGTGGCAGGAGTTGTCACCTCTATGGAGTTTGCCTCATTACTATTCTCCTCCTGCACCATCATCACACTGTCATCATAATGAAGTCCGGATATTGTAACTAATACATTTTTCGTCATAAATCTTTATCTTTCCTCATTCTCGAAGTCCGGCGGACATCATCACTTCTATTCCTGCCGGCTTTACAGAGAAAGCTTCTTGGAAATCTCGTACTGATATTCAGGGATTCCTTTCTGCATTCCAAGTGCTTCCTCAATATCAAAATCTACATATTCACCGTGTCTGTAACCTACGATACGGTTTGTCTTTCCTTCTAAGAGAAGATCTACTGCCATGGATCCCATGATAGATGCATATACACGGTCTTTACATGTCGGGCTTCCACCACGCTGCATATGTCCGAGGATAGTTGCTCTTGTCTCCATGCCCGTTCTTTCTTCGATTGTCTTTGCAAGATTCACAGAATCACCAACACCTTCTGCATTGATGATAATGTAGTTCTTCTTACCTCTTTTTTTAGACTCTTTTATATCATTGATAATATCATCAATATCATATCCTTCTTCCTCAGGAAGGAGAATACGTTCAGCTCCATTTGCAATACCGCACCACAGAGCCAGGTATCCTGCATCACGTCCCATAACTTCAATAATAGAACATCTGCTGTGTGAAGTAGATGTATCACGGACTTTATCAATTGCCTCCATAGCTGTATTTACCGCTGTGTCAAATCCGATCGTATACTCTGTACAATCAATATCAAGATCGATGGTTCCCGGAACTCCAATCGTATTCACTCCAAGATATGCAAGTTTCTGCGCTCCACGGAAAGATCCGTCTCCTCCAATGACTACCAGACCGTCAATTCCATACTTTTTACAGATAGCTGCTGCTTTCTGCTGACCTTCTTCTGTAATCATCTCTTTACAACGGGCCGTCTGAAGAATTGTACCTCCACGCTGAATAATGTCTGATACATCTCCTGCGTCCAGATCGATGATTTCCTCATTGAGAAGTCCCTTATAACCTTTTCTGATGCCTCGTACTTTCACACCTTTTCCAAGTGCAGTTCTGACAACAGCACGAATTGCCGCGTTCATTCCCGGAGCATCTCCTCCACTTGTCAATACACCTATTGTACGAATGATTCTTTCTGCCATGATTCTTCTCCTCCATCGTAGAGTTGCTTTTCACCTCTTTGATCAGCAACATATTTATTTCGTTATTTATTTAACCCTTCACGCTACATTGTATATGAATTGCCTTAGCTTTTCAATGGTTTTTCCACCACTTTTACGCAAGATTCACCAAAATAATTCATAAGCCTGCTTAGTAATCCAGGTTCTATATTCACATTTCGGTTAGATGGAAGGCGTTTTACCGCCCGCTCTGCCTTACAATATACTATCACTTCATCATTTCCATCGGAAGATGCAAGCATATCATATAGCATCTTCTCTCCCTGAAGAAATGTTTCTTTATCCGGATACTGGATCCAGAGTTCCTGTTTCTTCTGTCCAAATGGAATGACTTTCTCACAGATCAGTTTGCTGGGGGCTTCATCCTCTTCTGACACCCGTCCCTTAACAAAGACAACATTTTCCTCTTCCAGATATTGATGATAGCGCTCATAATCTCTTGGAAATACAACGACTTCTACTGATCCCATAATATCTTCGATCGTCAGGAAACACATGGTCTTATTATTCTTCGTGTATTTGATTGTCTTGCTCGCAATGATTCCACCAATGATCTCTGTTGCACCATCACTGACTCTTGAAAATCCCAATTCCTCATCAAACTGGAAATCCTGTGTCGTTTTGGAAATGCCTTTTCTCCACTGCTCCTCGTACTCTTCCATCGGATGTCCGCTTAAGTAGATTCCAAGCACTTCTTTTTCGAAAGCAAGTTTCGTAGACTTCTCGTATTCACCTACATTTGGCAGTGGAATATCGAACTCGGATTTCTGTTCTTCTCCTACAATGTCAAAAAGAGACATCTGACCTGTCATGGAATTTTTCTTCTCCCGGTTCACCTGGTCGAGAATCTGTACATAGATGACCATGAATTGCTTTCTTGTTCCTCCAAGTTCGTCAAATGCACCGGATTTGATAAAGTTCTCAATCGTTCTCTTATTGATATCTTTTCCTGACATCCGCTCAATGAAATCTTTCAGATTCTTAAACTCTCCGTTTGCTTTCCGCTCTGCAACGATTTCTTTGATGACTGGTCTGCCGATGCTCTTGATCGCTGCCAGTCCGTACCGGATACTTCCGTTATCTGCAGAAAAGCTGCTGTAACCATGGTTAATGTCCGGCGGCAGAATCTTGATCCCCATCTGGCGGCAACTGTAAATGTACTCGGCTACCTTTCCTGGATTATCAATGACTGAGGTCATAAGAGCTGCCATATACTCTACTGGATAATAATATTTGAGCCATGCTGTCTGATAAGAAACGACCGCATATGCTGCCGCATGGGATTTGTTAAACGCATACTTGGCGAAATCTGTCATTTCATCATAAATCTTATTGGCAGTCTTCTCGTCAATACCATTTGCAATACAGCCTGGTACACCTTCCTCCGGATTTCCGTACACAAAATTCTGGCGTTCCTTTGCCATGACATCGGCTTTCTTCTTAGACATAGCGCGGCGCACAAGGTCGCTTCGTCCAAGGGTATATCCTGCCAGATCACGCACAATCTGCATCACCTGCTCCTGATAGACGATACAGCCATAAGTTGGCGACAGGATCGGCTCTAGCTGTGGGCAGTCATAGGTGATCAGCTCCGGATGTTCTTTTCCTTTAATATACTGAGGGATAAAATCCATCGGCCCCGGACGATACAGGGAAATTCCGGCGATAATATCTTCCAGGCTCTGCGGTTTCAGCTCTTTCATAAAGTTCTTCATTCCTGCACTCTCTAACTGGAACACACCGTCTGTCTTTCCCGTTCCAATAGAATCCAGTACTGCTTTATCGTCAAAATTAATCTTGTTAATGTTGATCTCTTTTCCGGAACTGTAGCTTGCAAGCTTCTCTGCATCCCGGATCACCGTCAAGGTGCGAAGCCCCAGAAAGTCCATTTTCAAAAGTCCCAGCTCTTCCAGCGTGGTCGCTACGAACTGAGTCGTTACAGATCCATCTGATCCAAGTGACAGCGGCACATATTCTTCTACCGGCTTCTGGCTGATAACAACTCCGGCTGCATGCATGGAAGTATGTCTTGGAAGTCCTTCCAGACGCATGGACATGTCAATCAGTTCTTTTACCTGTGGGTCTTCCTCATAGGACTTGCGAAGTTCTGAGCTGGTCTTGAGTGCCTTATCCAAAGTAATATTCAGCTCCTTCGGAATAAGCTTCGCTATATTATCTACAAATGCATACGGCAGATCCATCACACGTCCTACATCCCGAATCACACCTCTGGCAGCCAGTGTACCAAATGTGACGATCTGAACGACTCGGTCTGCGCCGTACTTTCTTCCTACATAGTCGATCACTTCCTGACGCCTCTCGTAACAGAAATCCACGTCAATATCGGGCATGGACACACGCTCCGGATTCAGGAAACGTTCGAACAGAAGCTGGTATTTAATCGGGTCAATACTTGTAATCTCCAGACAATACGCCACAATACTTCCGGCACCGGAACCACGTCCCGGTCCGACCATAATCTTCTGTGACCTTGCATAGTGAATGAAATCCCACACAATCAGGAAATAATCGACATAGCCCATCTTGTGAATAACTGACAGTTCATAGTCCAGTCTGTCTTTCAAATCCTGTGAAGGATTCGAGTAACGTCTTTCCAGCCCTTCGTAACACAATTTGTTCAAATATTCCCAGGAGGAAAGTCCATCCGGAACATCGTATTTTGGAAGTTTGGTCACACCAAATTCGATTTCCACGTCACAACGGTCTGCAATCTTCTGTGTGTTCTCAAGAGCCTGCAATGCATATGGGAACAGCTTCTTCATTTCCTCTTCTGACTTGATATAATACTGTCCGCCCTCATAGCGCATACGATCCTCGTCTGCCAGTTTCTTACCTGTCTGGATACAGAGCAGAATATCGTGTGCCCGCGCATCTTCTGCATAAGTATAATGTATATCGTTCGTTGCTACCAGTTCAATTCCCGTCTCCTGTGACATGCGCATCAATGCCTGATTGACCGTCTGCTGCTCCGGAATTCCATGATCCTGCAGCTCCAGGAAAAAATTCCCTTTTCCAAATATTTCCTCATACCTAAGAGCTGCTGCTCTTCCTTCACTGTACATGCCTCTTGTGATATTTTTCTGAACCTCACCTGCCAGGCACGCGCTAAGCGCAATGATTCCTTCGTGAAATTCCCTCAAAAGCTCCAGATCCACACGTGGTTTATAATAATATCCTTCTGTGTAACCACGGGATACAATTTTCATCAAATTGTGGTATCCTTCATCATTTTCTGCCAGAAGAACCAGATGATAATATCTGTCATCTCCGCTTCCTACAGCCTCTTTGTCAAACCTGGATCCTGGTGCCACATAGACTTCACAGCCAAGGATCGGCTTGATTCCCTGAGCACGGGCAGCACGGTAAAAGTCGATCACGCCGAACATACAGCCATGATCAGTAATTGCCACGCTGTTCATTCCAAGCTCTTTGACCCGCGCCACACACTCTTTAATTTTATTGGAGCCGTCCAGCAGACTGTACTCTGTATGAACATGTAAATGTGCAAAGCTCATATATTTTTCTCCCTTATTTTCCTTATCTTCGCATGTAATAAAGAATGTGCCTCGGCACATTCTTGCTGCTCTGATACAGATAGAAAAGAAAGCGCTGACAGACTTTTTCGCCCGCCAACGCTAATATTCTCATCAATACTTCATTCTCTCTTCTGATCCTAGCCGTTAATCATATAGGAAATCAGCCTGTCGATGTCTTCTTTTTCATGTGCGACGATTTCCATTTCCGGAATCTCCCCATTTGAAAAGATGGTCGCGAGTGATACATACTGGGATAATTTTGATTTTAAATTCAGTCTGTCTCCCTCACCAGTAACAAGCTCAACTTTTCCTTTACAACCGTCAATTGCTTTAAAAAATCCTTCAATATCTGTAATATTCTGTACTTTCATGCGCTCGCGCTCCTTTCAAAATTTATCACGCCCCCATTATACCTTATTTGTGCAGAAATTCAATAGATTTTTCTGTAATAATGACTTTGTTTTCTTTTAAAAGACGTCCTACTGCACGTTTAAATGCATTTTTGCTCAGTCCCAGTTCATTTTTAATTTTTTCCGGATCTGCCTTGTCTGTAAATGGCAGTTTTCCCCCGTGCTCTTCCATCCGTTTTACGATCAGCTCTGCATCTGCATCCATCTGGATAAATGCTTTCTCACGCACACTTAAGTCCAGCTTTCCATCTTCACGTACCTTTATAACTCTTGCATGGACTTTATCCCCAACCTGAAGATGTCCGCCGTACGCTTCACGCTTCGGGATCAGTGCAGAATACTTATTGTCTACTGCTACAAAAACTCCAAAGTTATCGCTTCTCTCATAGACGATTCCTTCTACATGATCGTCTTTCTTATACGGAGAGTCTGTCTCTAATTTTTCATAAACCTTCATAGTCGCACATAATCTCTCGGACTTGTCCACATAAAGTGCAACCAGCACCTGATCTCCTTTTTTCACCTTAGCAGTCTGCTCTTTGAATGGAAGTAGCAGGTCTTTCGGCAGTCCCCAGTCGAGAAATGCTCCAATCTTTCCGGTATCTTTCACTGTCAGAACAGCCAGTTCACCCAATGTGATCTTTGGTTCTGCTGTTGTTGCAATCAATCTGTCGCTGGAATCCTTGTAAAGAAATACTTCCACCGGATCTCCAATCTTAATTTCTTTTGGTACTTCTTTCTTTGGAAGCAGTACACGTTCCTCGCTTGTTCCAAGATATATTCCAAAATCAACTGTCTTTACAACTGTCAGCATTCTTCGTTTTCCGAGTTCTTCGATTAACTTCATCTGTCTTATCCTTTCTCTCTCTACAAACATCTATCATCAGCCCATTTTATGTAAATGCCCTTACACCCATGCAAGTTCTACTGCTGCATACAATTCTCCTTCTGTCGTACACAGTTCCACAACTGTCCGGCCATCTCTGTCACCTGTCCTGGGAACAATCATATCCCCCAGCACTGCTGATTTCTTATATTCCACCCGCACCTGACGGATCACTCTCTCTTGATCCAACATTTCCATAGCCATCTGTACATACTGGCAATTATTTACATGTTCATTCGTATCAATATGGTATCTGCGCACCGGAAACGGCTCCAGACTCATACATTCTTCCGGCAGTGCAATTTTTCTGGATTCATAGTCCATCTCCAGCGGTTCACACTGTCCATAGGCATCCAGTTCTTCCTGATCTGGTCTTACCGGACGCCCCTTTTCCACATCCATATATACCCAGACTGACTGTGCGTACGCAGCCTTTTCTCCATTCTCATCTGTCATACAGAAGTTGCGCTCTGCAAGCATTCCCTTGAACTTTGAAGCCCATGTGCTGACCTGGATCTTATCATTCATTTTCGGATAATGATCGATCACGATCTGCCAGTAAGTCAGAATCCACGCTTTTTTCTTTTTTGAAAGTACGTCCAGACCGACTCCGATATCTTCTGACTGAAATGTACTGCAATCTTGAAAATAATTGATGATCGATGGAACTGTAATCTTTCTTGTGTGGTCGATCTCGCTGAAGCGGACGCGGCCGTCAATCATATATTTATACTCCTTCTTTGGCACTTGCAACGTAACTCCTTTCCACTGTAATGACACACTGATATCTTGGATCTACAATCTGTAAAACTCCCATAATCGCAGACCGGATATGATCCTGTTTTTTCTGATCATATTCAAATGGTACGACCAGATCAAAAATCAGATTGATCTGATCCGTTCCGGGAACCATTCGAAAGTCATGGATACTAAGCTTAGGATCCATCGCCCGCAGCACCTTCTCGACTTTCTCCTTTGCCTCCAGCACATGCTTGTCTTTTGTCTCTACAGGATCCATATGTATTACGAGCATAACCCCAAGCTGTTCTAATGCTTCTCGCTCCACCCGGTCGATAATCTCATGGGATGTCTCAATGTTCGCATCATTCGGGACCTCCGCATGAATGGATGCCATGCTCCTTCCTGGTCCGTAATTATGTACGATCAAATCATGGCTTCCAAGAATCCCGTCATATTTCTCCACAAAGTCACTGATCTGCTTATAGACCTGTGGGTCTACCGGTGCCCCGATCAATGGCTCCAGCGTATCTTTTGCGATTCCGATACCGGCCCACATAACGACTAACGATACACCAAGTCCTACATATCCGTCAATATTAATTCCTGTAAAATAAAAAAATAATACTGAAGCGATAGTCGCCCCCGTTGTAATCACATCTCCCATGGAATCTGCTGCAGTCGCCATCATGACCTGGGAATTGATACGTTTTCCAAGATTTTTATTAAACACTCCCATCCACAGCTTCACTGCCACTGACAGAAATAATATGAGCATAGATACCGCCTGGAAATGTAACTCTTCCGGTTCCCTGATCTTCGCAATAGCGCTTTTAAAAAATGTGAATCCAACTTCCATTACAAGAAAGGCCACGATCAGCGCCGCAATATATTCAATTCTTCCATGTCCGAACGGGTGCTCCTTATCTGCCGGTTTTCCTGCCATCTTCACACCGATCAGACTGATGATTGAAGAACCTGCATCAGACAGGTTGTTAAATGCATCTGCCATAACAGAAATACTGTGAAGCAGATAGCCAATCAGCCATTTTGCCGCAAATAGCAATATATTACAAAAGATGCCTGTCACGCTTGCCAGCACTCCATATGCTGTACGCACAGACACCTTACTCGTATTCTCATAATCTTTTACAAAATGTCGTACAAGAAACTCTGTCATCTCATACTCTCCTAATCTCCGAAAAAAAACCATTTCATCTTAAGTTCTTTATTATCCGTAAGCAGTTGATATTCCTCATCGGTAAGCACCCCTTTAAGGTCTTCTTTCCCTTCATCACTCACCACCGCACAAGTCTTGTCCAGAAAACAGAGATTTGGATATAACACACACCACCAGTTATGTCCGGCCGCCTCACCCAATGTGATCCTCAGCGCCTCATACTCGCCTTGTGGAAATGTCATATCTCCGTATTTTTTTTCTGGGAAGCAGCACTTCGTCACGTGCGCATCTGCCTGATAATCCATGCCTTCCTGCTCAAGCACCTCGTCAGCCACCAGGATCAGATCATTTAAGTGAGACTCTGCCCATTTCTTCGTTGCCTGTGCAGAATTTTTATGAATGCCTGGATTCCTCTGCTCCGCCTGATCCATTGTCACTGCGTGATCCATCTGGTTTGTGGTACCTGGCATCTCAGATGTCATATAGGCAATCACTGCGTCCCGGACTTTTAGCTTCACCCGCTGGTCTTTTTCACTGTCACTGTTGGCCAGCACATGAAAACGAAAGACTTCATCTGCAATCCCCCGCTGCGTCTCGCAGATTTTCTTATCCACCAAAGCCACGCGCCATGCAGTAAAACTCCACATCCATCCAACTGCTATACAAATACCAAGTATACCACAAATCAGATTCTTTGTCCCGATTTTATTTCTCAACAGATCCCATAACTTTCGCATATCTATGTACCTCCTGCAATCACTCAAACATTTAAATTGAATTTATACAGAAAGTATGGACAGATATCCGTAGATTATACAGGTATCTGCTAATTATTCTTCGTTCTAATCTTGTCCGTCACCGCAGATACCTGATTATCAATATGCTGACATGTAACTGCTGTTGCTTCTACTTTTTCTCTTCTCTTGATATGGTACACGATCTCTTCGTGTTCCTGGGTCAATTGCTCGTGCACATCTGGGTTCTTCAAATATTCTACACGGTAGCGGTACATCTGTTCTCTTAATTTATTCAGCAGATGGATCAGTTTCTGATTATCCGTTGCCATATAGATCACATCATGGAATCGCACATCTGCCTCTGCTACTTCTGTGATGTCTTTACTTCTTTTCAGGACTTTTTTAAAATTCTCTCCGGCCTGTTCCAATTCTTCCAACTCTTCCTGAGTGATCTTCTCACATGCGAGCTGCACTGCCAGTTCTTCCAGTGCTTTTCTGACTTCCAGCACATCTCGCAGACTTTTCTCCGTAATGTCCGCCACTTCCGCACCTTTTCTCGGAATCATAATGACCAGACCTTCCAACTCCAGCTTACGGATTGCCTCACGGATCGGGGTACGGCTCACGCCCAGTTTATTTGCAAGCTGGATTTCCATCAATCTTTCACCCGGTTTAAACTCTCCTCGAAGGATTGCCTGTCTGAGTGTATTGAATACCACATCCCTGAGCGGAAGGTATTCATTTTCATTGACTTTCAAATTTTGCTCCATGCTTTCTACTTCCTCCTTGCCTGGTGTATACTCGTTACATATACCTGTTTTGCCAGTTTCTGTTCCTTTATCTTCTGTGCCGCACGTCTCGCTGACTGTCTGTCTTCAAATAAGCCAAATACGGTCGGACCACTTCCGCTCATCATAGCGTTCATGGCTCCGCCTTCTTTCATGACATTTTTAATCTGTTCAATGACCGGATAGACAGGAATCGTCACCTGCTCCAGTACATTTCCCATACACTCTGCCACCTTATGGATATTCTTTCTCGCAAGTCCGTTTAAAATACCATCGATATCCGGGTGTTCTGTAATTTCCAATGCATCCAGTTTTTCATAGACCATCTTCGTCGATACACTGATCGGTGGTTTTGCCAGCAACACAAAACACTTTGGACAGGCCAAAAGAGGTGTCAGCTTCTCACCGATTCCCTCTGCCAGAACTGTCCCACGCATCAGACAGTATGGTACATCTGCGCCAAGCTTTACCCCCCGTTCTTCAAGCTCAGTCATGCTAAGCCCCAGTCCGAACATCTTATTGACTCCAAAAAGAACTGCTGCCGCATCTGCGCTTCCGCCGGCCATACCTGCTGATACCGGAATTTTCTTGTCCATGGAAATGTGCACTCCTTCGGTAATGTTAAACTCATCGATCAGCATCTTTGCTGCCCGGCATGCAAGATTATTCTCATCTACCGGAAGATAAAAAAGATTCGTCTCTGCCTTTACTCCCGGCTGCTTTGTCTTCGTTATCACGATCTGATCATACAGATATACTGTCTGCATAACCATACGGACATCGTGATATCCGTTCTCCCTGCGGCCAAGCACATCCAATCCAAGATTGATCTTTCCAAGTGCCTTTAATTCCATCTTATCCATAACTTTTTCTCCTCGTATCCAGCCCCGTCTTGTATACAATATACCTACAGTATACTGGCATTTTCCTTAAAAATCAATAGTTTGTCGCCACATTTCAACTGTTCCGACTCCATATGATTGATGTCCATAATCCCTTCCTTTGTCGTGCCGTAGTATTTCGCCAGATTCCACAGTTCATCGCCTTCTTTTACGATATATCCAATGATTCCCGGTCTTTGTTCCAACACTTTATAATCTATCTCTTTCTCTTCTACTGAATCTATGTTACGAAATGTCACTTTCCCACGAAGGAAACTCCGAAATGCCAGCACCGCCTTTACTTCTATCTCTCCATTTCCAAGGAGACTGATGCCAAGCTGTTCCAGAGACGGCATCATATCCAATGTCATATCCTCCTGGACTTCATTGCTTTCCAACAGCCAGGAAAATGGTATCATCCCCTGCCACAGGGCAAATGGTATCTGATCGTCCGGTCTGACATACATAAAACGGATATGGAGTACTCCTTCTATCTGAATACCTGTGTCTTGAACCGTCATCTGCTCGACTTGAATTCTCGCATCACTATAGCAGATCTGTAAAATGTCATCTTTAATCTCAGGCAGTGACAACCGCTCTGCGATTTTACATTTGGAATGATTCTGCATCAGAACATTTTCCACCTTGCACTGCGTATACGCTGGAACACAACATGTTTTCAGTGAATATAAATCGTCTAATATCTGTATCTTTTCCTCCGTGCACAAAAAGAACCGCATAGAAAGTGTTGCCTCGATGCCAAGAAGACGCATTTCTCCGTCCTCGTCCATAGCCGGCTCTAAAAGTGCATCTGTAAGAATCGGATAAATCTGATGGTACATACCTTCCTCTGCACCAAAGCACTCTACCTGTCCCTCATACGGAACATTTTCACAGATCCAGTCTGTCTTTCCATCCACTGATTCATAAAGACAAAACACAAGAAGTTCTCCCTGAAGTTTTAATGTATCTGCCTCCAGCCTTGTATCCAGACGGCGGCTGAGTACTTCTTTCCACAAAATGTTTCCGATACTTTCTTTTGTTCCGGAGATTGTCAGCTGCTCTTTGATGCGGTATGTATCTTTTTTCACAGTGTGAAGAGTCAGGATCTGCTTCTCCTGGTATTTTGTATAAATCTGCTCCCCACTCTCAATCCCGGTCGTCACTTCTTCACTTACCTGACTGTCCGAACTCATGGTTACTTCCGCCATCGCTTTCACATTGATTTTCCGGGAATGGATCAGATTGACAGTCAGCTCTGTCTGCGCTGCTTTCAAAAATAACGTTTCTTCCAAAGTCTCGTCTACATAATACATTTCCTCAAAGGGAATTTTCCCTTCCAGAGAAGATAAGGTATTTTCACTGTTATCTGCAACATATAAAACTTGAAAAGCAAGCCGCCCGGTGATCCGGATATAATTCTCCACAAGCTTCAGGTCGATTTCCTCCATAACCGCATCGCTCTCTATAATCTCCCGGATATCAGCTTTCGTGTCTGGCACATTATAATCCTCATCTACATAGAACTGGTCCGTAAAAGTTTTCCCCTGTCGGTAAATATTCAGCATCTTTTTTTCACAATTCACACACATGTCCCCCTTATTGTTTGTTTTATTATAATGTTGCATCAAAAACCCCAACTATGGCTGGCACATTACTTTTACTCAAATATCACATCTTTCTCTCTATATTCTGTTTTCATCACCACATACGGATATGTCTTCTTTTCTTTTGTCTTCTCGCCCTTTGCCGGACCGAGAAGTGTTGTCTGGATCCTGACAGCATCTGATGTTTCGTAGCATGCGTTGACCTCTACACTGTACCCCGTTTTTTCTTTTTCTCCATACCCTCGCGCCATGTAAAGATACCCCTGATCTGCATAAGTCAGACGAAATGGGGTATCCCGCGCCTTTTCGATATCTTCTTTCAGTTCCTCTGGTACGTCTTCTGGTGCTACTACTGTAAATTCAATATCCTGTATCTTTTTTGTATCTTCCTTTTTAATACTGCACCCAGCCAGTGCCAGAATAAAAACCCCTGCAATTATGTAAAAATGTTTTCGATTCATGATGCTCTCTTTCTTCTTGAAAAACCTTTTATAACATCATACACACCAAGTCTAGGAAAAATTCCAAAATTGTTGTATACTTAATAAAATGCCATGTCCAAGAATGCCTCGGCTTGACTTTGTATAAGCAGGCATTAAGTTTACTACTTCAACATGGTTTTAAAAGGAGATTACAAAAATATGATAAATAACGAACGCCTATCCGGCATTTTGCTTCACCCGACTTCTCTGCCTTCCCCTTACGGGATTGGGGATCTTGGAGATGAAGCATATGCCTTTATCGATTTTCTGGCACGGGCAGGTCAGCATCTCTGGCAGGTACTGCCACTGACCCACACAGGTTTCGGAGACTCTCCGTACCAGAGTTTTTCTGCTTTTGCAGGTCAGCCTCTTCTCATTGATCCAAGACATTTGATCCGTCTTGGACTGATCGGTGGCTGGGAACTTACCGATTGCCCGATTGCAGACCCAAGTCACGTAGATTATGGACAGGTCATTCCGTGGAAGGAGAAAGTTCTGGCCCTTGCCTACAGCCGTTTTCCACAGAAACGCCATGAAATTCCAGGCATAGACCAGTCTTTCCAGGAATTTTGTGAAAGCAGCCGCTACTGGCTGGATGACTATGCTTTGTTTATGGCATGTAAGAAATTACACCATGGCGCTGACTGGCTTCACTGGCCGGATGAATATCGGTGTCCGACTTTGGAATTTAAAGCCGGCCTTTTTAAATCCATGCACGAAGATATAGAATACTATCGTTTCATTCAATTCTTATTCTTTGACGAGTGGAAACGAATCAAAAAATATGCAAATGACCACGGTATCCGCATCATCGGTGATATCCCGATTTTTGTATCTATGGACAGCGCCGATGTGTGGGCGAACCAGCATCTGTTCCAGCTGGACTCCAAAGGGTATCCGACTCGCGTAGCCGGAGTACCGCCGGATTATTTTTCAGCCACCGGACAGTTATGGGGGA
>OLND01001844.1_pt1 | contig 20674 bp, 17 predicted proteins | sample 1672031 | NCBI WGS metagenome assembly OLND01 (sample SAMEA3136638, study PRJEB25190) | human gut metagenome | biome: human gut; feature: human-associated habitat; material: faeces | place: Austria | collected 2013 | reverse complement strand
CTGCTATCGGCTGGGCATCACGGTCATGGAAAAGTGCTTTACGTTGGATGATTTGAAAAACGCCGATGAAATTATCGTGACCTCCTCCTCCAACTTCTGCCTGCATGCCTGCGAGGTGGATGGTCAGCCTGCAGGTGGCAAGGACCCCGCCATGCTCAAGGCCATCCAGGACGAGGTGCTGCGCGAGTACTTTACCTACACCGGAAAAACCACCGTGGTAGATTGAACAGGGGGTGGACCGCATGACCCGCGATGAACTGGAAAAACGCAACGTAGGCGAAAACCTCGATGCGCTGATGAACCTCGACCCCCGCGGCTACGGTGTCTGCCGCATTTTGTATGCAGGCAGCCGCGCCTTCACTGGCGAGCCGCTGACGATGCACGCCGCCCAGGTGTTGTACGACAGCGTAAAAGAAAACGACCTGGTGTACATTTTGGTTGGATTTGTTCTGCTGCCACACCGTGTGCCGGAGATGGACGGCACGGTCAGCGCCATGCTGCTGGCCCGCGCACTGGTCATGGCATTCAACGCCAAGCCGGTCATCGTCTGCCCCAGCGACAGTGTGCAGGCCATTGAAAAGTGTGCTGCCGTGGTGGGCCTGCATATTTACGAAGACCTGGATACCGTGCAGGAATTGCCACTGAGCATGGGCGTGGTGGCCTTTACTAAGGATAAGGCCGCCGCCCCCGCCCAGGCCGCCGAGCTGGCCGCCCGTAAACCTGCGGCGGTCGTCTCGGTGGAAGCCAGCGGTGCCAACACTTTGGGCGTTTACCACAATGCCGTGGGCAAGGATGTGACCGAGATGCAGGCCAAGAGTGAAGCCCTCTGGAATCTGCTGCGTACCCAGGGCGTGCCCAACATTGCCATTGGCGATCTGGGCAACGAGATCGGCATGGGCACCATTGCTGACCATATCAAAAAGTACGTGCCCTTTACCGACAAAGGTGAGTGCCAGTGCGGCTGCGGCGAGGGCATTTTAAGCGCCACCAAAGCCGATAACATCATCACGGCCACCTGTTCTGACTGGGGATGCTACGGGTTGATGGCGGCGCTGGCGTACCTTAAAAAGGATATGGAGATTCTGCACCACGAGGAGATGGAATCCGAAGTGATGCGGGTGGCTGCGCGCAATGGTTTTATCGATATGACCGGCTCGCTGCTGCCGGGCATCGACGGTTTCAGCACCCGGATGAACGTGGGCATCGTCAGTTTGATGCGCCAGTGCACGGCCTACGCGGTTCGGTTCTCCCACAACTCGGATCACTGGTTCGGCCCGGTGCTGGCAAAGCATTTCTTTGATTGATTTCGCGGAAAGGGGGCGGCGGCTATGCTGCCGTTTACGGTACACCCGGTGGGGGACAGCGCCCTGCTGGCAGTTTTTACGCAGCGCATTGCGCCGGAGATCGGCGCAGCCGTGGCGGCGCTGAACACCCGCGTTCTGTCCGCCAACATCTCCGGCGTGGACGAGACCGTGCCCGCCTTTGCCTCGCTGATGGTCACCTACGACCCATTGGTGACCGACTATGATGCCGTGGCCGCCGCCATGCAAAAGCTGGCCGATGTCCCTGATGCGGACAGCACCGCCGAGAACGGCAAACTTGTCACGATCCCTGTTTGCTATGGCGGCGAGTTTGGCCCCGACCTGTCCTTTGTGGCCCGGCACGCGGGTCTGACCGAGCAGGAGGTCATCGCCCTGCACACCGGGCGGGATTACCGCATTTATATGCTGGGCTTTCTGCCCGGCTTCCCGTATCTGGGCGGGCTGGATGAACGGCTGTTTACCCCGCGGTTGGGTACGCCGCGCACAGCGATCCCTGCTGGATCAGTGGGAATCGGCGGCGAACAGACCGGCATCTATCCCATTGCCAGCCCAGGCGGCTGGCAGCTCATCGGCCGCACGCCACTCAAACTGTTTGACCCGGCTGCGGGCACGCTGCCCTATGCGGCGGGCGACCGCATCCGGTTTACGCCCATCACAAAAGCAGAATTTAATGCCTTGGCGCAAAAGGAGGGGGCGGTATGAGCCTGAAAGTGCTGGACCCCGGCCCGCTGACTACCGTGCAGGACGCAGGCCGCACCGGCTATGCCGCCAAAGGCTATCGCGTCTGCGGCGCGGCGGACAGCTACGCCTACCGTTTGGGTAACATGCTGATCGGCAACGCACCGGGCGCGGCGGTGCTGGAATGTACCCTGCGGGGCGCAGCCCTGCAATTTGAAACCGACACCGTTTTTGCCTTAACCGGGGCCGTAAGCCCTGCCGCGCTGGACGGTGTACCCGTGCCGTACTACGCACCGCTGTTTGCCAAAGCGGGCAGTACGCTGCAAATGGGCATGGCATCCACCGGCCTGCGCAGTTATCTTGCCGTGGGCGGCGGCATAGCCACCCTGCCGGTGCTGGGCAGCCGCGCCACCGATTTGAAATGCTGCATCGGCGGGTTGGATGGCCGCAAGCTGGCCAAAGGAGATACCCTGCCTACCGGGCTGTGTGATACGACGGCCTTATGGCAAAAAATCATCACCTGCCATCTGGACCGCCCCTTGCAAGATACGTGTATCACCACCGCCCTGCATCCCGTGCGCACACTTGGTACGCAGACTTTTCCGTTGCTGCGCACCGTGCCCGGCCCGCAGGATGCCGCTTTTACCTCCGCTGGCCTGCACATCTTTACCCATGGTGTGTACCAGCTGACTCCTAACTGTGACCGCATGGCCTGCAAGCTGGCCGGGCCTGCCATCGAGATGAAATACGGCGCGGACATCCTGTCCGACGGCATCGCGGCAGGCTCTGTACAAATTTCTGCCGACAGCCAACCCATTGTGATGCTGACCGACCACCAGACCACCGGCGGTTACGCCAAGATTGCCACCGTCATCTCGGCCGATCTGCCCGTACTGGCCCAGCTGCGCCCGGGGCAGGCGGTGGCCTTTGGGGAGGAAGGAGAAGAAGCACTTCTAGCAGAGCGCCGGGGTCGAGCTTGTGTAGCCAGTGGGACGCAGAAAGGTCGGAAGCCAAAGCTGGATAAGCAAGTAGAAGAAGATCTTATCGCAGAAAATCAGCGACTTCGGATGGAAATCGACTACTTAAAAAAATTGAATGCCTTGGTGCTGGAAGAGGAACGCCAAAACAGAAAGCACAAGTAGTTCAGGAACTAAGGCAGAAATACCCTCTGAAAGCACTGCTGCAACTTGCCGGACTTCCTCGCAGCACGTTATACTACTATCTGCACCAGTCTCAGAATCCTGCCAAATACCAGATGGTAAAGGAACAGATTGTTATAATCTTCAACGAGAACAAAAAACGATACGGATACCGCAGAATCACAAAAGAACTGCATAACAACGATATTTGTGTGAACCACAAGACGGTTCGGAAACTCATGAAGCAGCTTGGTTTAGTCTGTCAGGTTCGTGCAAAAAGGAAGTACAGTTCTTACAAAGGCGAAGTTGGAGAAGTAGCTCCAAACCTGCTGGAACGGCATTTCAAGACAAACCAGCCGAATCGGAAATGGGTCACAGATGTTACCGAGTTCAAAGTGAACGACCAGAAACTCTACCTGTCTCCAATTCTTGATTTGTTCAATGGCGAAGTTGTCAGCTACAATCTGAGCCGCCATCCGAACTTTAAGCAAATCACGGATATGCTGGAAGGTGCTTTTCAAAAGCTGCCGGACAAGGTTGACAATCTGATTCTGCATTCGGATCAGGGCTGGCAATACCAGATGAAGTCCTACCAGAATCTACTGAAAGCAAAAGGAATTACGCAAAGTATGTCTCGGAAAGCCACTTGTCTGGACAATGCTGTTGCCGAGAACTTCTTCGGACTGCTCAAGACGGAGCTGTTCTATCTGGAAAAATTTGATTCCATTGACCAGCTCGAAAAGGCTATTGTCGATTACATCGACTATTACAACAATCGCCGAATCAAATTAAAACTAAACGGTCTGAGCCCTGTACAGTACAGGATTCAGACCGTTGGAGCTGCTTAATTCAATTTTTGTCTAACTTTTGGGGTTCATTTCAGACACGGTGGGCGGGCGTTTTATGTTTATTTTCCGAGTACAACGGAGAGCCTGATCTCCTTTTCCGTCTCGCTCAGGTCAAGAGCGCCGCCATCGGCGACGGTCACGCGCAGCTCATAGAGCGTACCGGCGGTAAGTTCCGTTACAGACTTGCCGTCCTCGTCTGTGATCGACCACAGTGCAGGATCGACCTTTGCCAGCTTGCCGTCCGCGCCATAGGCGTAGAGGGTCAGACCGGAGGTGCTGCCGGACAGGTTATTCATGCGGAAAGCTACCGTGGTGTTGGGATGTACGTTGCGGACGGTCACAGTGTTGCGCCAGCTTGCAACGGTGCCTTCGCCGCCGTCCTGCGCAAACTGTTCCTGCGAGAGGACATTTCTTGCTGCCTGATCAAGATCGACCTTGCGGTAGGGCATTTCGGGCAGATAAACGAAACGGTCCTGCAGGCGTAGCAGCTCCAGATAGCCGGTCGGGCAGTAGAGCGCGTTGCCGCTGTTGCCGACGTACATCCCGATTGCCATGTTGTTGTAACCGTATTTATTGGAAACATCCATCGTGAAAACGGTCTCGCCGGTCTCAAAGTCCAGCACGATGTACTGCCACATCCCGGTGGTCACATCCTGCACATAGCCGTACAGATAGCCGGTGGCGGTGGAAAGCTTGAAAATCGAGGTATCGCTCAGGTCGTTCCGGCACCAGACGCTCTTCATCTCGTAGCCGTTGGCGGTTTTTACGGTGTCTACGCGCTCAATGCCCGGGGCGATCATGATGTTGCCCTTCATAAGCCAGTTCTGGTCGTAAATATTGGCGTAGCTCTGGATGGAGGAGTCGTTGTTGGGGTCCGCCAGACCTGCATTGCCCGCGCCAAACCAGTTGCAGACGATGGTGCTGACGGTGCCATTGCCGTCGTCATAGACGATGGCAGAGTTCTCAACGGCTACCTGATAGCCCTCGGGCAGGTCATCCAGCACCGGGGCGCTTGCCACGACCTCGCCGGTCTTCATATCGAGCGCAAGAAGGTTTACGATATCCTGATTGTCGGTGAACAGCACAAGGTTCGGTGTCAGTGTGGGAGAGCAGCCGCCGCCCCATGCAAGACCGCCGCCGGTGGTCTTATCGCCTTCGCCGCTCACCTTTGCACCCGCGCTCTCATAGGGCGTGCACCACACAACGTCTACGCCTTCTTCTGCACGCAGAAGATAGCAGTTCTGGTTGGTGAGGATCACCGCACCGTCCTTGGAGGCGGCGATGCCGTTCTCGGCACCCTCGCCGGGGGTCAGCTCGTAGACAAAGACAGCCTTTGAAAGGTCTGTCTGCTCGCCATTCAGGATCGCATCAATGGCAGAACGGGCAATATAGCCGATGACGCCCTGCTGCTGGCGCTGCGGATAAATGCGGAAGCCGCCCGTTGCAAACCAGAGGTTTCCGTCATAATCAAAGACCACGGACAAAAGATTCTGCGTCAGCTCTTTTCCAAGCGCGGCTTCGGCGGCAGCCTTGATATCAATGTCCAGCACCTTCTCAAATTCGGGCAGCACATTGCCGTTTTCATCTGTTGCACGGAGCATCAGCACATGGTTGTTGCTCGTGGGGCAGACGATGCGGTTGGACGCGTCCATGAAGGTATAGGAGCTCTGGATAACGTAACCGCCGCCGTCATGCTTCTTTGGCGAGAAATAGCCGAGCGTTTTTGTTTCTTCGGCGTTCAGGTCGCGGATGGCGATGCCGCCCAGCAGCGGCACAACGGCATGGCCGTAGCTGTCAAAATAGATAGCGGGAGAAGCATTTGCATTCGTTGTCTCATAGGAAACGTTGATCTCGGGATAGATCGCAAGCGGCAGGATCTCATCCGTTGAATCTGTGTTGTAGCCGTCGTGATGAATGTTTGCATCGCTCTTGGCCATGTAGGGGTTTTCCTCCACCTGCTTGGGGTTCAAGGCCTTCACAGGCAGTGCCGCAGAGGTCGTCTCCGCAGCAGAGGGCTGCACCACGGCGGACGGTGCAGAGGGCTGAGAAGCGGCGACACTGTCTGCGGGCGTCTGCGTACCGCCGCAGGCGGCCATGGAAAGGCACAATGCTGCGGTCAGCGACAAGCTCAACGCAGAGTGGATGATCTTTCTCTTTTTCATAAGTCGTTCTCCTTGTTGTGTTCGTTGCGGTCAGGTCGGCGCTGCTCTGCCGGATTTTTTTGATCCAGCCAGATGCAAAAACCCTGCCGCAAAGCGGCTTCGGTCACTGGCTCCAGCAGAAAGTAGTCTGCACGCAGCCGGAAGGCATGGAGCGAAAAATTCAGATCGCTGCACCAGATAACGCGTGTTTGGGGACAAAGCGCGCGCAGATGCGCTACTGCATTCAATCCATCCACCCCCGGCAGGGCGATCACGGCATTTGTCAGCGGCTCGCAGCGCGCGGCTTCAAAAAAGCTTTCCTGATCGTGGTAACAGTCCATTTGGGGAAATAAACAATGCTCGGCGCAGAACTGCAAGATCTGCTCTGCCCAAAAAGCTTCCTGCGCCCTGCTGTTTGTCAGCACGGCGATTCGATACACAGCGACCCTCCTTCCTTCTGCCGTTGTTGAGGTTCTCTGTCTCTAGTATACGGGCGGATACGGCTGTTTCAAGCTGTTTGGCACGAAAGCCCGGTTTCCGTCACGAAATCCCGTTTTCTGCTGCGACAGAACCGGGCAACTGTGCTATAATCAGGATGAAAGAGTTTATAAAGGAGGTTGGAAGCTATAACAATAGCTTCTTGGTACAGCATGAGATTTGCGATCGTCGATGACCTTGGTACGGAGCGCACGCTGCTGAAGGAGCGCTTGGCACGGCAGCTGCGCCAGCGCGGTACAGAAGCAGAGCTTTTAGAATTTGACAGCGGAGAAGCTTTTCTGGCGGCAGAAGAAGCGCAGCGCTTTACCGCCGCATTTTTGGATATTTACATGGATGGTTTAAGCGGCATGGACGCGGCAAAGGAACTTCGGAAAACAGACGCAGACTGTCTTCTGGTTTTTACCACCACCTCGACAGACCATGCACTCGAGGGGTTTCAGGTACGGGCATTTCATTATTTGGTCAAGCCCTTTTCAGAGGCCGAGTTGTCCGGTCTGTTGGATGAAATGCTCGCAAAACTCCCCCGCCCGGAGCCGGTTTTGACGGTGAAGGTGGATGGCAGCGACATCCATTTGCGCTATCGTGATATCATATCCGCCGAGCATTTCGCCCACATCATCAATATCCGCACCACTGCCGGCAAAACGCTTGCCATGCGCCAGAGTTTCAAGGCGTTCACAGAGCCGCTCAAAAAGGACCCGCGCTTTTTTGTTTGTGGCCGCGGTACGATCATCAATATGGAGAATGCTGCTGATTTTCAGGATGCCGCCTTCTGTATGACGGACGGCAGCCAGGTCTATGTCAGCCAGGAGCTTTTGAAAGCCGCCCGACAGGCGTTTATGGAATTTCTGCTGCAAAGGGGGCGTGCGGATTGAAGGACGTTCTGCGCCCGGTTTTGGAACTTACGGTCGTGTTTCCCGGTTTGCTGCTTGCGTATTTTCCGGTAGGTTCCTATCTGAAGCTGCCGCCCGCAAAGCTTGCAGCAGGGGCGGTGCCGCTGCTGCTCGGGCTTTGCCTTGGCGGCGGGCTGCTTTGCTATCATTTTGGCATTTCAACGGCGTTCTCCGTGCTGCTTATTACGCTTACAGCAATTTTTTTGTATCGCAGAACGCTGCGGATCTCTCTCTGGAAATCCGGAACCATCGCGCTTGCGGTCTGCGCGGTATTTGCGTGCCTGAACAGCCTGTCCCGGGCCGTCGGCACGGCAATCGTGATCCGGATGCAGCTGCCGCCGGACAAGCCGTGGTTCTGCTTTGGCGCCTGCATCTTTTATAATGCGGTCTGCTGGCTGATCACTGCCGCAGCCTATTATCCCGCCACCCACGCAGTACGCGCAATGGTGGAGGATGACAATTTTGCGCAGACGTGGTATGTGTTCTGGGTACTGCCGCTGGTGTTCATCCTGCTGAACCTTTTTATAACCCCGCGCTACCAGATAACGCTCCGGACAGGGCGGGTCTTGCAGGTCTACATCGTTATGAGCATCGCGCTTTTGTTTTTGATGCTTTTCTTCAACGCAATCTTCCTTCTGATGGCGATCAGCATCAACCGGAATGTGAGATTGCAGCAGGAGAACCAGCTGCTTTCCATGCAGCAGCAGCGCTACGAAAGCCTGAAAGCTGCCATTGAGGAAGCCCGGCAGGCGCGGCACGATATGCGCCACCAGCTGAATCAGATCTCCGCACTGGCCGAGGCAGGAGATCTGGATAACCTGAAGGCTTACCTTGCAAAAACGGTCTCCCGGATCCCGGATCTGGATATGAATTTCTGCGAAAACCGTGCAGCGGACAGTGTTGTCGGCTATTATTGTGCCCTTGCAAAGCGTGAGGGTGTTCCCTTTTGTGCCAAACTCGACTTACCACAGGTGCTTCCTGTGGACGAGATCGATCTGTGTCTGGTGCTGTCTAATCTTCTGGAAAACGCATTCGAAGCCAGCCTGCGCACCGCACCCGCCCGGCGCAAGATCGCGATCACCGCGTATGTCCATGCCGAGCGGCTTCTTTTGGTCGAAGTGGAAAACGCATTTGACGGTGAAGTCAACGAAAAAAGCGGGCTCTTCCGCTCGTCCAAGCGAAAGGAAAACGGGATCGGCATCCAGTCTGTCCAGCATATTGCAGAAAAGACCGGCGGTGCAAGCACATTTACCCATCAGAATGGCGTTTTCTCTGCCAAGGTCATGCTTTGTGGAGAAAAGCAGCCGCCAGAGACCGCGAACAGCACCACGGAGTTGTACGGAAAATGTGAAAAGCAATGCGGAAAGCGCAGAAACTTGCCATATAAAAAGTGGAAACTTCATTCCCCCAATGGCAACCTCCATGCTAAAAGTGGCAAGTGACATATACAAAATGCCATTATACAGAAATGCCCACTCACCTGAGCTTTCCTCAGACGAGTGGGCATTATGCTTCCCGTATTTCTGACTTACCCTTGCGGTCACTCAAACCGCCATCAAGTCATGGATCAAAAATCATCATTTGTCATTTGTTCCAGAGTAAGTGCACGGTTTTTGCACTGTTTTTGCACGGTTTCAAGGGTTGCAAGGGGTACTCTGACTTGCAAAATACGACAAATGGTGCAGAAATTACACAGTGAAAAATCACGATGCTTTGCATAAAAATAACGCAAACTCGAAAGTTTCAAAATCAGAGTACCCAGCCTGAGGGGCTCTTCTGATCAGAGGGCCAGGGATTCGAGTTCCCTCGAGCGCACCAAAGAAAATTTGTAATTAACCGTTAAAAGACCATAACAAAGCTGCACGGGGGAGCTTTGTTATGTCAGAATGCGGAAAGCTGGATATAATCTCTGGGCGCAAGGCTGTTTGCCTTTGCAGTTTCCACAATGCTGTAGATCACCGCGCTGGCCTTTGCACCGGCAGGCGTGTCGCTGAACAGCCGGTTCTTTCTGCCGACAGTAAAGGGACGTATCTGGTTTTCTGCACGGTTGGAGGGCTGCTTCTCCATGGAGTTCTGCTTGCTGCGTCTCTGTATTTTTCAGACTGCTCTCAAAAATACATTTTTATGGTACTATTTTCTCACTTTGGAGAGAGCGGGGAAAGACATGGTTTCATTAGGCGGTTCAGAACGGATTGCAGAGGAGTATCTTATTAAAATTTTTGAGGCACTTTTTTGTGCAATCACGATATTATCGTGAGCTTTTTCCTGTCGAAAAAGAGAAAATGATGTCTGAAACGATCTGGTTGTTGACAAATCGACAAAATAACCGGTATTATGGGCATATAGCATCCCCTTGGAGAAGCCGTTTCGTTAGATTGAAAATGCCGGTGACAGGAGAAGACTATGATGAAACAGATTGTCGAAATGTACTACAACGATTTTTGCCAGCAGCCTGATTGCGCTTTGTCTGACGAGTTGTACGCCTGAAAAGGTTGTGGAAGTGGTTCGGGAAGTTGAGACAGTGCGCGAAGTAGTCATAAGGGAAGAACCGAGAGAGAATATAATCCTGGAAGATGAACTGGTCGCCATGATGAATGATCATTTCTATGGGATAAATAGCCTGATCCAACGCTTTAAAACGAACAGAGAAGTGGCTGCGATGGCGGAAAACGTTGCAAAAATGAACGGTATTCGGACTGCGATTCGAGGCGGTGCGCATTTGGATACCGTGTCAGACGAGTTGAGCCAGGAACTGGTGAAAAACGGCGATGCGAATGCCTATTATGTTTCGTATTTCAAAAACGTTGCGTATGAAAGTGAGTATTATGAATCGATAAAAAGACGGTTGATTCTGGAAGAAATTAACGATCATGTGGTTCAGTTAGAACCGACTGAGTGTACGTTTGAAAGTGCAAAAGTTCAGGTCGGATTTGCGAGCGTACAGATCGACGAAATGACCTATGGAATCATTGTATTTCAGATACCGACAGTAAGACCGGCAGAAGCAGAAACGACCGGTATGTTTTCATAATGATTTTTGCATTCTGACATAGAAAACGTCCCCGTGCAGTTTTGATATCCTGCACGGGGACGTTTTGTGATCTTTTTATTTCCTTATTTCCGCATTCACCCATTCCCGCACGCGGTCAGGCCGGTTGGTGACAATGCAGTCAGGGCCAAGGGGCAGCAGGGAACGGACAGCGTCCTGAGTGTCCACGGTCCAGAACGCGGCCTGGATGCCCATGGCGTGGAGCTGGTTCACAAGCTCGGGGTTGGAATAGGCGGTGTGGTACTCGCAGCTGACGATATCCACAGGGAAATCCAGCGTTTTGATGTAGGCAGCCACATCCGCCTGCTCCTCCAGATGGCCGATGACCTGCTCCACGGTCTCGCCGGGGAAGTTGGCACGGAGCATATCGACCTTGTCGGCCACAGTGCGGTAGATGAGATTGTTCCGCAGGTCGATGCAGTTTTCCTCGCTGAAGGGCTCGTCCATGCTGTTCACAAGACCCAGATCCTTCCACACCACCGGCGGAGGCAGCACCATGCTGAGGAAAGCGCCGTAGGTCAGCGCACCTACCTTCAGCTCGGGCATCAGCTGCTTTGCCTGCCGCAGCTGGGAGTGGTGGAAGGAGATGAGGGTGAGTCGGTCGGTGAGCCCGGCGGCGCGGATTGCATTCAGCACCCGGGGCACAAAGTCGGGGTCGTCCTCCAGTGGGCTTTTCAGTTCCAGCTGTACCTGCGTGCCCTCCATGCCGGCGCAGAGCTCCAGCGCTTCCTGCAGCGTGGCGATCCTCTCGTTGGCGTAGATGGCATCTTTCCAGCTGCCGAAATCCAGAGCCTTCAGCTCGCCCATGGTCAGGTCGTAGATCTGGCCGGAGATGTCGGTGTGCATGTCCACCATATAGTCGTGGTGGATGACCAGCTCGTTGTCGTAGGTCTTCTGTACATCCATTTCCACGCCGTCCGCGCCGATCTCCATCGCCTTGCGGAAGGCGACCAGCGTGTTCTCAGGGGCCAGATAGGATGCACCGCGGTGCGCAATGATTTGGGGTGTCGTCATCTTGTGCTATGATTCCTTTCCTCACAGTTGGCTCAGGCCAGATCTTCGCCGTCGGAGGCGATGACCTTTTTATACCAGTAGAAGCTGTCCTTCCGGCTGCGGGCCAGCGTGCCCTTGCCTTCGTTGTCCTTGTCCACATAGATGAAGCCGTACCGCTTCTTCATCTCGCCGGTGGAAGCACTGACCAGGTCGATGGGGCCCCAGGTGGTGTAGCCCAGCAGGGGCAGGCCGTCCTCGTTGATGGCCTTTTCCATCTGCTCAATGTGGGCCCGCAGGTAGTCGATGCGGTAGGTGTCGTGGATGGAACCATCTGCTTCCACCTTGTCCACCGCACCCAGACCGTTCTCCACGATGAAGAGCGGTTTCTGGTAGCGGTCATACAGGCTGTTCATGGTGATGCGCAAGCCCACCGGGTCGATGGCCCAGCCCCAATCGCTGGCCTTGAGGTAGGGGTTCTTGACGGCATCCATGATGGCATTGCCGTTGGCCTTGTTCATCAGTTCGGGGTCCACAGTGGTGCAGCGGCTGGAATAGTAGCTGAAGGAGATGAAGTCCACCGTGCCCTCTTTCAGCAGCTGCTCGTCGCCCGGCTCCACCTGCAGGGCAATGCCTGCACGCTCCATCCGCTTTTTGGCCCAGACAGGGTATTCGCCGCGGGACTGGACATCAATGAAGAAGTAGTTGTCGCGGTCAGCCTCGGCAGCGGCCTGCACATCGGCAGGGGCGCAGGTGCGGGGGTAGAACTGACCGGCGGCCAGCATACAGCCCACCATGGCGTCGGGCATGATGGCATGGGCCAGCTTGACGACCTTTGCGCTGGCCACCAGCTCGTGGTGAGCGGCCTGATACTTGACCTGCTGCACGTTCTCGCCGGGCGCAAAGAGCAGACCGGCTCCCATAAAGGGCATGTGGAGCAGCATGTTGATCTCGTTGAAGGTCAGCCAGTACTTGACCTTGCCCCGGAAGCGCTGGAACAGCACCTCACAGTAGTGGGCGTAGGCATCCACCATCCGGCGGTCTTTCCAGCCGCCATATTTTTTGATCAGGGCAATGGGGGTATCAAAGTGGCACAGGGTCACCAACGGCTCAATGCCGTACTTGTGGCACTCATCAAAGAGCTCCTCATAGAAGCGCAGGCCCTCTTCGTTGGGCTGCGCGTCATCGCCGTTGGGCAGGATGCGGGTCCAGGCAATGGACAGGCGGTAGCAGCGGAAGCCCATCTCGGCAAAGAGCTTGATGTCCTCCTTGAAGTGGTGGTACATGTCAATGGCTTCGTGGGAGGGGTAGAAGTGCTCGGCATCGCAGTCCAGCATCTTCAGCTGGCCCAGCGCCACGGGGAAGCGGTCGGGGCCAAAGGGTACCACGTCCACGCTGGACAGGCCGCGCCCGCCCTCGTTGTAAGCGCCTTCGCACTGGTTGGCGGCAGTGGCACCGCCCCACAAAAAGTCTTTCGGGAATTTGCCCATAGGTCTTACCTCCTGATGCGGTTGAATTCTGATACTTCAATGATACCATGTTCTGAGCTGCTGTCAACCGGGAAAGTACGACTTTAGCCGTCAATTCGACGAAAAATGTTGCTGATTTTTGACACTTTTCACGAAGAAATCGAAAATTGCGGGCGATTTTCCTTGGAATCTGTTTCTTCCAAACGGACAGTAAGTGTGATAGACTGAATAGGTAAACGGAAAACGGCTCACCCTGTCCTTCATTGCTTTGCAATGCCGGAGCGGGCGAGGACGTTGATGAAAGAGCTATCAGGAAAAATGGAGTGTTTGCTATGACTGAATTCAAGCCCATCAAGGAAGGCAAAGTCCGCGAGATCTATGACAATGGCGACAGCCTCATTATGGTTGCCACCGATCGTATCTCTGCATTTGATGTGATCCTGAAAAATAAAGTGACCAACAAGGGCAAGGTGCTGACCCAGATGAGCAGATTCTGGTTCGACTACACCAAGGATGTTCTGCCCAACCATATGCTGAGCGTGGATACCGCCGATATGCCCGAGTTCTTCCGCACGCCTGCCTTTGAGGGCCGGAGCATGAAGTGCCGCAAGCTGACCATGCTGCCCATCGAGTGCATCGTGCGCGGCTACATCACCGGCAGCGGCTGGGCCAGCTACCAGCAGAACGGCACCGTCTGCGGCATCCGCCTGCCCGAGGGCCTGCAGGAATCCCAGCAGCTGCCCGAGCCCATCTACACTCCTTCCACCAAGGCTGAGATCGGCGACCACGATGAGAACATCAGCTACGAAAAGAGCATTGAGGTGCTGGAAAAGCAGTTCCCCGGCCACGGCAAGGACTACGCCACCAAGCTGCGGGACTACACCATTGCCCTGTACAAGAAGTGCGCCGCGTATGCTCTGAGCCGCGGCATCATCATTGCCGATACCAAGTTTGAGTTTGGTCTGGATGAGAACGGCAATGTGGTGCTGGGCGATGAGATGCTCACCCCCGATTCCAGCCGCTTCTGGCCGCTGGAGGGCTATGAGGCCGGCCACGGTCAGCCCTCTTTCGATAAGCAGTTCGTCCGCAACTGGCTCAAGGCCAATCCCGACAGCAACTACGATCTGCCTCAGGATGTCATCGACAAGACCATTGCCAAGTACGAGGAAGCTTATGAGCTCCTGACCGGCAAGAAGCTGTAAACACTCTGATCTTCTTTCTCCCCTCTGCTGTATAACGGCAAGGGGGATTTTTTTGTGTCAACGGCTTCCCCCGAAGGGACGGCTGGGTGTTCCACATAAAAAATCCCCCCGCCCATGAACAGATGGGGCGAGGGGAAAGCTAAGGGTTGGCAGTGTTACAGGATGCGCACCCGGATGACGGCAGGGATGGCGGCCAGCTTCTCAGCCAGCCTGCCGTCCACGGCACCGGTCGCGTCCAGCATGGTGTAAGCCATGTTCTTTTTGCTCTTGTTCACCATGTTTTCAATGTTCAGGCCCGCTTCGGTGGTCAGGGCGGTGATCTGGCTGATCATGCCGGGCTCGTTCTTGTGGATGATGCAGATGCGCTTGCCGCCTGCACGGGGCTGATGCACCTCGGGCATGTTCACCGAGTGGGTGATGTTGCCGTTCTTGAGGTAATCGCTGATCTCCTGCGCGGCCATTGCGGCACAGTTGTCCTCGGCCTCCGGCGTGGAAGCACCCAGATGCGGGGTGCAGACGATGCCGGGCTTGCCCAGAATGGCCTCAGTGGGGAAGTCGGTCATGTAGCCGGAGACCTTGCCCGTCTCCATGGCCTCCAGCAGGGCTGCGGTGTTCACCAGCTCACCGCGGGCGTAGTTCAGGATCTTCACGCCGTCCTTGCACAGGGCCAGGGTCTGGGTGTTGATGGTATCCTTGGTGGTGGGCAGGTAGGGAACATGGATGGTGATGTAGTCGCACAGCGGGAGCATGTCGTTCAGGTTCACGCAGTGGTGCACTTGGCTGCTCAGGTTCCATGCGGCGTCGATGGAGATGTAGGGGTCGTAGCCGTAGACCTCCATGCCCAGCGCAATGGCGCAGTTGGCCACGCGGGAGCCGATGGCGCCCAGACCGATGACGCCCAGCGTCTTGCCCTTGATCTCGTTGCCGACGAACTGCTTTTTGCCCTTTTCCACGCTCTTGGCCATGGCGGCATCCCCCGCAAGGCCCTGCGTCCACTGGGCGGCGGCGGGCACATTGCGGCTGCCCGCGATCAGCATCCCGATGACCAGTTCGGCCACGGCGTTGGCGTTGGCACCGGGGGTGTTGAAGACCACGATGCCCTGCTCACTGCAGCGGTCCAGCGGGATGTTGTTCACACCGGCACCGGCGCGGGCAATGGCCAGCAGGTTGTCGTTGAAGGCGGTGTTCAGCAGGTCGGCGCTGCGCACAAGGATGCCGTCCGGCGTGTCGGTGTCCACCGAGACGTCGAAGAGGTTTTTATTCAGCTTTGCCAGCCCCACCGGGCTGATAGCGTTGAGCGTTTTGATGGTATACATTAGGCGTTCTCCTTCCGGAACTTCTCCATGAAATCGACCAGCTTGTCAATGCCTTCGGGGGGCATCGCGTTGTAGATAGAAGCGCGCATACCGCCCACAAGGCGGTGGCCCTTCAGGTTGACGAACCCGGCCTCCGCAGCCTCGGCGCAGAACTTTTTGTCCATGTCGGGGTCGGGGCTGGTGAAGGTCACGTTCATGGTGCTGCGGTAGCGGTGCTCCACGGGGTTTTGGAAGAAGTCCTGCCCGTCGAGGTAATCGTACAGCACCTTGGCCTTGGCCTCGTTGATCTTCTGCATGTTGGCAAGGCCGCCAATGTCGTTTTCGAGGTACTTCAGCACCAGACCGGTCATGTAGATGCACCAGCAGGGGGGCGTGTTGTACATGCTGCCCTTCGCCAGCAGGGTGGTGTAGTTCATCATGGTGGGCACGGTGTCCGCCGCGTGGCCCAGCAGGTCGTCCCGCACGATGGCGATGGCCATGCCGGCGGGGGCAACGTTCTTCTGGACACCGAAGTAGATGCAGCCGTACTTGGTCACATCCACAGGCTTCGAGAGAATCATGGAACTCATGTCCGCCACCAGCGGCACACCCTCCACCTGCGGCACCTCGACGTACTGGGTGCCGAAAATGGTGTTGTTCTGGCAGATGTGGATGTAGCTGGCGTCCTTGTCGTAGTCGATGGCGTTGACGTCCGGGATGTAGGTGAAGTTCTTGTCCTTGCTGGAAGCAACGATCTTCACCTCGCCGAACTTGGCGGCCTCCTTGGCAGCCAGGTTCGAGAAATTGCCGGTGACCAGATAATCAGCCTTGCCGGTGGTCATAAAGTTCAGGGGCACCATGGCAAACTGCTGGGTGGCACCGCCCTGGAAGAAACCGACCTTGTAGTTGTCAGGGATGTTCATCACCCGGCGCAGGGTGGCTTCGGTTTCAGTGATAATGGCATCGAACCACTTGCTGCGGTGGCTCATCTCCATCACGCTCTGGCCGGAATCGCCGTATTCCAGCAGCTCTGCCTGTGCCTGACGGAGCACCTTTTCCGGTAACATGCTGGGGCCTGCGCTGAAGTTGTATACTCGTGCCATATGGAACTCTCCCTTTCCTATCCGTACCGCCGCTCTCATCTGCGGCAGGTGTGTGCTTGATTTGTCCGTAGTATACCGGTTCCGGGGGTGCAAAAACAAGAGCCTCTTTGCACAAAGATGGGACTGCTCTGCCTGCCTTGAGCGCACAAAACACACAACTGTCCTTAGACGAAGAACACTTTTTAAGACAAATGTAAAAATATGCTGGTTTTACCGCATGGCCCCTCACTTTTACTGCTTGCCTGTTTGTGCCGGGTGTGGTATAATCGTGCTAAAATAAGACAAATGTAAAAGCAAAAAATCGGAGGTGAAACCGGTGTACGGACTTTCAGACAGACTGAAACCACTCTCTGCCGCCGAGGAGCAGGTGCTGCTGGCGCTCTGGGACTGCCCCGCCCCGGCCACCCGGCGGGATATCAGTGAAAAGCTGACCGCCACTGGCTGGGCTCCGGCTACGGTGCTCAATTTTTTGTACCGTCTGGAGGAAAAGGGCTGGGTCAAGGGCGGCAAGGCGGGGAGCCAGAACACCTATCTGCCCACGGTCACCCGCCGGGCCTATTGCGTTGCGGCCATGCGCCAGCGGATGGATACCCTGTTCGGCGGCAGCCTGCCCGAAGCGGTCCGCGCCCTTGCCAGCGAGAGCGGCGCTTCCCAGAGCCAGCTGGAACAGGCCATCCGGGTGCTGGAGGAGCAGCATCAGGAGGCAGAAGAATATGACCTGTACGATCCCTATGGGTGACGGAAAAACGAAAAAGCTCCCATTACGGGAGCTTTTTCGTTGCATTCGGTCGAAAGATGTGTTAAAATTAAATGCGAAAAGGTACTGCACATAACGGCAGGCGGTTAGCCCACACTTCCGGAAGGAGGTGAGAGCGATGCCTATTACTTTGACGTTCCATATTTTTGGACTGGTATTTACCATCAAGGTGAAAAGCGAAAACCGCCACCCTGGCCGGTGACGGTTTTCTAGTTAAACCTCAAACCTAAAAGGGCTAACCGCTTGTCGCAGTGCCTTTTCTATTTGTAGTATAGTGATTTTTTCTTGTTTTGTCAAGAGGCGGAAGGATATACGATGGAGTGCAGATTGAAAGCAAAAAAATGCGGCGGCTGTCCGATGCTGGGGCTGGATTATGCCGAGCAGCTCAAACAGAAAGAAGCCGCTGTCCGTAAGCTGGTGGGGAAATACGGCCCGGTGGCTCCCATCCGGGGCGCGGAAAACCCCTGCCATTACCGCAATAAGGTGATCTCTACCTTTGCAGCGGGCCCCGGCGGGAAACTGGTGTCCGGTATCTATGCGGCAGGCACGCATAAAGTGCTGCCTGTGGAAAGCTGCCTGCTGCAGGACGAAGTGCTGGACACCGTGATGCAGGCGGTGCGGGCGGCGGCCAGCACCTGCCGCTACCAGCCTTATAATGAGGACAAGGGCATCGGCCTGCTCCGCCACTGCCTGCTGCGGCGCGGCGTGGTGTCCGGGCAGGTGATGGTGGTATTGGTGACAGCCCAGCCGGTTCTGCCCGGGGCAAAAAACTTTGTCCGCGCTCTGCTGGCCGAAGCCGAGAAGCGCCATGTCCCCGTGACCACCGTGGTGCAGAACTACACCCCCCGCCGCACCAGCGTGGTGCTGGGCGAAGAAGAAAAGGTGCTCTACGGCAAGGGATTCATTCTGGATACCCTCTGCGGCAAGACCTATGCCCTGAGCCCCCGGAGCTTCTACCAGATCAACCATGACCAGACCGAGGTGCTGTATGGTCTGGCTGTGGAAGCCGCCCGCCTGACCGGCAAAGAGGTGGTGCTGGATGCCTACTGCGGCATTGGCACCATCGGTCTGACCGCCAGCGGCAGGGCAAAGCAGGTGGTGGGTGTGGAGCTGAACCGGGACGCTGTCCGGGATGCCATCGGCAACGCAAGGCACAACGACGTGAAAAACGCCCGCTTCTTTGCCGCCGATGCCACCCAGTGGATCACAGAAGCGGCGGCCGCCGGGCAGAGAGCAGATGTCATTTTCATGGACCCGCCCCGCGAAGGCTCCACCCCCCAGTTCATCGAGAGCGTGGCCCGCATGGCCCCCAAACGGGTGGTTTATGTCAGCTGCAATCCTGAGACCATGGCCCGTGATCTTGCCCTCCTGACCGCCAAAGGCTACCGCGCCGAGGGCTTTACCCCTGTTGATCTCTTCCCCCAGACCGCCCATTGTGAGGTAGTCTGCGCGCTGGTGAGGGGGCAGACTAGGGTGGATAGCTTCCAGTGGAGTTGGGATAACCGGGGAAGGTAAAGCTGGGTGCATAATTGAATCCGCGAAAAATTCGCGTTCTCTTATGGTGAGTGAAAATTAATACCAGAAAGGAACGTAATTATGAAAAAGTTAAAAGTAACTGTCGGGAAAAATGCACCAGTGCGGAGCTTTGCGTCTCTGCCGGAAGAACAAAAGGATCTCCAGCAATTCAGAAAAATAAAAACGATGATGTGTCCTTGTTGTGGAGAGACAATGTTGCTGGTAGATAATGTGTGGGTTTGCCAGAAGTGTTCGTATTGTATTGCACAAAGCGACATGTTATCAGGTGAGATATTCTGGTTTTGCGATCATTGTGGGCGGTTTCTGAATGTTCAGCCCGGATTTTTAACGCTTTCTGGAGCATGGAAATGCGTGGCCTGCGGATTCGCAAATGATGTAAGTAAAGATAATATCATTGACTGAAACTTGAGAGGAAAGGCTGTATGCTGAATATAAAAGACGCATTTCATAGCGGAATCCATACTGTGCAGGAGAACGTAAAAAAGATCAATGAGACTGTTACTCCCGGTATTGTACATGGTATCGAAACTGCTGCAACTAAAACCGGAGATGCATTGACTGCCGGAAAGAACACAGTTGTAAATACAGGTGCTGCCGCAAAGGATGCTGTTATGGATCAACTGGATGCAAATCACGACGGCAAAGTAGATATTGAAGATATCATTATCCTTGGGCTGAGAACGCCGGGTGTGAAAGTGGAGCGAAACAGATTTTTGGCAAACGAGTTCCGCGCACATTATGATGCTGCAACCATTGAAAAAGCGGTTAGAACAACCCCGATGAAGGCAGGCATTTCACTGGAGGAAATCAATAAAATTGCAGACGCGGTGATTCAGCATGAGCGGTATTTTGTATCTGGAATCTCAGCCGCATTGGGAGCGCCCGGCGGTGCAGCTATGGCAGCGACCATTCCAACAGATATCATGCAGTATTATGGCTACACGCTTAGGGCAGCACAGGAACTGATGTATCTATATGGCTTTCCAGAAATTATATCTGCTGATAATGAAGCACAGATCGATACGTCTACGATGAACACTTTGATCGTTGCCATGGGTGTGATGTTTGGCGTTGCGGGTGCCAACAATGCAATCAAAGCTATGGCGAAAGCGCTTGGCGAAGGTGTTGAAAGGCAACTGATGAAAAAGGCTCTGACCAAAGGAGCAATTTACCCAATCGTAAAAAGCATTGCTAAATGGTTCGGTGTCAAAATGACAAAAGAGGTATTCTCCGGTTTCTTCAAGAAGGCTATCCCGGTTGCTGGTGGGATTATTGGTGGAGGTATTACATATGTCTCCTTTAAGCCATGCTGTGAGAGGTTGAAAACGAGTCTAATGGATACAATGTTGTCGAATCCGAATCACTTGGAAACAAAAGAAGAATCTGAGATTTTTGAATCGATTGCCAGAGAGATAGATGAGCAATCTGAAGAACATAGCGGCTTTTGACTAAGTTCTGGACGGTCGGGATCGTTTTGATGGCTGACCAGATCACAGAAGTCCAAAGGGTGAAACAAGCCACGATGAATGGATATTTTTACGTATTAACGGCCATTGACCTTTTTGTGCTGAGCTTCATGTGCATCCTCACAAAGCTCAGCGAGTCCCTGAACAAAAAGCAGAAGCAGGGATTTTTCTTTGCCTTTGCGCTGATCGCGGTGATCTCGGTGCTGGAGGTGGTGACACTGGCGGTGGATGGCACCCCGGCGGGCTACCGCTGGCTGAACATCCTGTCCAACTATCTGGGGTTCGGCC